>Ga0209402_10000375_pt1 | contig 55433 bp, 58 predicted proteins | sample ArcticOcean_MG_C_3_FD_187437 | JGI IMG/M metagenome (GOLD analysis project Ga0209402, IMG submission 187437) | Marine microbial communities from western Arctic Ocean - ArcticOcean_MG_CB8_126 (SPAdes) (version 2) | ecosystem: Environmental > Aquatic > Marine > Oceanic | place: Arctic Ocean... | reverse complement strand
GCAGTAGCAGAGGCAGCACCAGCAGCACCAGAGGCAGCACCAGAGGCAGCACCAGAGGCAGCACCAGAGGCAGCAGAGGAAAAAGAGTAGTTAAGGAGAATAAAATGCCATTGAATAAAACTATGCTTATTGGAAATGTTGGACGTGATGCGGAATTGCGATATACAGGTACTGGTACTGCGGTCGCTGATTTCAGCCTTGCTGTAAATAGAAATTGGAAGGGTGCTGATGGCGAACGTCGTGAGGAAACCAATTGGTTCAGAATTACTTTATGGGGCACTAGGGCTGAACGTGTTAGCCAGTATATTACGAAGGGTTCACAGCTATATGTTGAGGGCCGTCTTCAGATCCGTGAGGTTGATGATGATGAAGGCCATAAGCGCACGTATGTTGATGTTGTAGCAAGTGATGTCCAATTTGTTGGTGGACGACGCGAAGATGCGAGCGGAAGTGACTTTTCAACTTCCACTCAAGATGATACACAGGATTTTCCTTCGCTTGATAGCGATGATCTTCCTTTTGAATAGAAGGAGTTTTTTTAATGACAAACCAATCTGAAAGTTACTCGAGTAGAAGTAGAGATCGTTCTGATTATAGTTCTTCAAGCGATGATCGTTCTGAACGTCGCGGAGGAGGCGGAGGAGGCGGAGGAAGGCGTTTTAGTAATCGAAAAAAAATGTGTCGAATTTGTAACAAGGTGCGTTGTTCTCCGGATGATAACTACATAGTTGATTACAAGGACGTAGAGCGCTTGCGTAATTTTATAAATGAGCGTGGGAAAATTGAGCCTCGCCGTAAGCTTTCTACTTGTGCTTTAGGTCAGCGTGCAATTGCTCGGGCAATTAAGCGCTCGAGATTTATAGGTTTGCTTCCGTATACATTGGAACATGTTCGAAAAAGCGGTATTTTCCCGCTGCGTGGTTAGTTTGTCGATGCGGACTGTGATGATATGACACGCCGCGACCGTACGACTGGGTTACCTACACAATCTCGTCTTAACAATTCAGTAGAGAAAAGAAATTTTTTTAAGTCTCTGCAGGATGGTCGGTATGCCTTAATCGGTGCAACAGTATTACTTTTCTTGTTTGTAGTTGGTTTTTTCGCTTATGGATTTTACGAAAAAGACAATTGGGGGGGGAAGACAATTCTTGTGGTTGGCAGTGAAAGCTTTTCTCTTCGTTACTATGCAGATCGATTTTTTTATTTCAGACAAAGTAATCCTTCGGTCGGAATTCCTATTTTGCAAGAATCTTTGCTTTTTACATTGGAGAATGAAGCATTAGTAAAAATTATTGCTAGTGAAAGAGGAATTGTTGTTAATGATGATGTCCTAGAGAAGGCTATTGAGGCTCTCTTGGGAGTACCGAAAAAATTAGATGGGAATAGTAATAAGGATTTTGAAATATATTTAAACAATCAGATTGAGAGAACAGGTATGGAAAGGAGTTCATTTGAGCGCTTAATAAGCGCTATTGAGGTGGAAAGGCTGCTTTTAGATGATCTTAAACAAGAAGTACCAATTGCTGGTGTGATGCTTACTTATCGGAGTGTTGCTGTGCGAGGGGAGTCGGACGCAAGGGATATCTATGTTCGTGTTCAGGATGGTGAAGACATGGGTTTTATTGCCCAAACTGAGTCGTTAAATAGAGCCGAACGACAAAATGATGGTTTGGTAATAAAACCACTCAATTTGGTTCCTGAGGAAATCTTGGATGCTTTAGAAAAGCTTGAAATAGGAGGGCCTCCTAGTGAGCCGATTCAATTGGATGAGAATATTTGGATAGTTGTTAGATATGAGAATCGTCAGCTTAATCAGTCTTATAGCACGGAGTACATTAATGCTTTAACTGCAAAGTATCTTGCTAATTTGGTTAGGAGTACTCGCACACGTGTCCCGATTAAGCGTAATCTAGACTTTGTAGATATAGAACTGATAGAAGAGCATGTGAGGTTGGAGTAGTTCATGCAAGTTATGAATTCTGATTTAGGTGTTGGATTGCTGGGGATGGGTGTAGTGGGTACTGCCGTAGCATCTGCTTTGACTAGTAGAATGGAAGAATTTACAAATTACACAGGATCGAATCTACATTTAACTAATGTTCTTGTTCGTGATCTTGGCCGTCGACGTGATGTGAAGCTGACCAAGCATGCTCTTACAGATAATGTGGATGATGTTTTAGAAAACCCAGATGTTAAAATTGTTGTTGAGGTGATGGGTGGTTTAGATCCAGCAGGTGCTTATATACGTCGTGCTTTAGCGGCAGGGAAGCATGTTGTAACTGCGAATAAAGAATTAATAGCTAAAGAAGGACCTGAGTTATTTGAGATTGCACGTTTAAATGGGTCATCCTTGTATTTTGAAGCAAGTGTGGCTGGTGCAATTCCCGCAATACGCCCTCAATTACGAGATTTACGTGCAAATCGAATTAAATCTATTTCTGGAATTATCAATGGAACAACAAACTATATTTTGACGAATATGGCACAAAAAGATATGACATTTGCTAATGCATTGGCTGAAGCTCAAGACCTAGGTTATGCGGAATCTGATCCGACGAGTGATGTGGAGGGATATGATGCAGCATATAAAATAGCTATTTTGGCTAGCCTGGCATTTGGGCAACGCGTTTCTCCGGATAGTGTAATAACAGAAGGCATTAGTACGATTGAATCAAAGGATTTGAAATATGCTGCTGAATTGGGCTATGCAGTGAAGCTTCTTGCAATTGCTGAGCAACATGGGGATGGATGCCTTGCCCGAGTACATCCAGCACTACTTCCTGAGCAAGTTCCATTAGCAAAAATTGATGGAGTGCAAAACGCTATCCAAATACAGGGTGATCTTTCTGGGGCACTTACGTTCCAAGGGGCAGGTGCAGGAGGTGATGCTACAGCAAGCGCTGTTCTGTCAGATATTCTTGAAATTGCACATGCGTTATCTGTAGGTAATGATCCTTTATGGGACCCAGGGTTGCAAAATGTAGGTAATATTTTGCCCCTTGCCTCGTTAGAGACTCGTTATTATCTTCGTCTTTTGGTTTCCGATCGAACTGGTGTTCTTGCTCAGGTTGCGCGTGTGTTTGGTGAAAATGGTGTTAGCATTGCTGCCGTTTATCAAAAGGAAGTTCTTGACCAAGAAGATGTTGCTGAATTGGTCATTATGACTCATAAAGCACAGGAGGATTCATTCAATATTGCCCTTGAAATGCTCGTTAAAATTCCTGATGTGCATGCAGTAAACAATCGTATTCGTGTGGAAGGTTAGGATGAGTGAACGGATAATCGGAAGCCAGAATGAAGAAAATGATGTTGAGGATTTTTTGCTAAGCTCAAGTCTAAATGATTTGAGACGTCAAATAACACGTGTAACAGGGCTTACAGAGCTTGAGATTCCTGAAAAGATAAATGGCTTAAATGTTCGTTTAGAAGAAAATCATGCCGAGTATACTGGTATCGCTGAGCGCCTTTCTCTAGCCATGAGGGGTACAGAGTACTTGCGTGGTTCACTAGCAGAAACAAATGATCGCATCGATGAGGTGGATACTCGGTTAATTCGAACTCGTGCTGATTTAGGTAATTTTGAATCAGTCAAGCCTGAGGAGGTCCAAGATCTTATAAAGCGCATTGATTATTTGCTGAGTGATAACTCTGTTATCACTCAGAGTTTGAATGGCTTGTCTGCAAGTTTGAATACTGTACGCGATAGTATTGTTCCCCTTGGAGATAAGTTGCGAGAGTTTGAAGCTGAATTTATTCGCTTGGAGAACCGAGTTCAATTAGTAGAGAGTATTGAAAGTAGTATTACCCAGGTATTTAGTAATGAGTTAACTACTAGACTTGGCCCAATCGAAGGGCAATTACGTACTCTGTTGGACAACTTTACCCAGGTACGTAGAGAAGTGAGTGGCGTTACTGGGGAACATGTGGAAGTAAAGCGATCTATTGATGCTATTACTTTACGTACTGCAAAATTTGAATTGTTTGAGACGCGGGTTAACGATATTGGAAATATGCTTGATGCTGTGATTAGACAAATTGCTGATCTGGTTGAAGAAGATAAAAAGTTAGCAAGTCACCAAATTGGTACTAAAGATCGTATAGAGGATGTGAATCATGAGATTATTAGTCTAATCGATCAAGTTTCAGATGAATTTAAGCGGTTTAATACCCAACAGGAAGGACAGCGTCGCAGACAAATCCAGACTATGTCTCAAGATTTGCGTGAATCTACTTTCCATAATTTGAATCCACCAACCGAATCATGAATAAAAAAACTGCTCCTAAAGGCGTACTTTTTCGTTGGGGAGAGTATCTTCCTCTTACTAGCGATACTCCTCGGTTTAGTTTAGGTGAAGGAGATACTCCTTTAGTTCAGTCTGAAATGTTTGCAAATGAATGCGGACTCGATGAGCTTTGGTTTAAACTTGAAAGTTGTAACCCCACCGGTTCATTTAAAGATCGCGGGATGGTTGTTGCAATGGCTCGAGCGATCGAGATGGGGGCTACTACAGTACTTTGTGCAAGTACTGGTAACACAAGCGCTTCTGCTGCTGCCTATGCTGCGAAGTGTGGATTAAGAGCCATTATTTTGATCCCTGAAGGTCGTGTAGCTGCAGGGAAACTTTCTCAAGCTATAGCATTTGGTGCCCATATCGTTGAAGTAGAAGGAAACTTTGATCGTGCTTTACAACTTGCGCGTGAACTTGCAGACAGATATGCAGTTGAATTAGTTAATTCAGTCAATCCTTATCGAATCGAAGGGCAAAAGACTGCAGCTTATGAAATTTGTGATGCGTTAGGTGATGCGCCTAATGTATTAGCTATACCAGTGGGAAATGCAGGAAATATTACAGCGTACTGGAAGGGTTTTCGGGAGTGTGAGCAGCGGGGTTTTGCAACACAGCTCCCACGTATGTTAGGTTTTCAGGCCGCTGGAGCTGCTCCAATTGTATTGGGTAGGAAAGTTTCAGATCCCCAAACGATTGCTACTGCTATTCGAATTGGTAATCCTGCTTCTTGGGAAGGAGCAGTGAATGCTCGTGATCAGAGTGGTGGGCTTATTGAATCAGTAACTGATGCTGAAATATTAGAGGCCTATGAACTCTTGGCAAGGAAAGAGGGTTTATTTGTTGAACCAGCTAGTGCTTCTTCTTTTGCTGGTCTCAGGAAAATTGCAAAACAAGGTTTTTCCTCTGGTGGGATAGGAGTAGTAGTTCTTACTGGAAATGGACTGAAAGATCCTGAAACGGCTTCTCGTTTAGAGCCGATTGCACAGATAAAGTTACCAGATTCAGTAGAGGATATAGCTGAAGTACTTAAACTGTCGGATCGTGTTTAAGGGTAGTGATACACTGATATACCTTGGGGGACATCGTGGCTGTAGCGATATGGACTATTGTGAGTTTATTGCTTTTTACAGTTGTATTCGGAGCTCTTTATTTTTTTAAGCGTGAAATAGGTGGATTTGATGTCAAGCAGGGAGCTTGGGTAGCGCCTATAAGCAAAATGTTTTCTAGCGATTCGCCCGAAAGCGAATCCGATTTCAAAGAGCTTTAGATAGTAAATAAACGAATGGATATTCGTAACCAACTGGATGACCCATTACCAGCAGATTCCCTTCTTCTTGCTACTAATAATATTGGAAAACGTAGGGAGATATTTCGGTTACTAGAGAAGCACTCTCTAAATATAGTCACTCCAGAGAAACTTAAACTTGATCTGACTGTTTCTGAAGATGGTTCGAGTTACGCAGAAAATGCTTTTTTGAAAGCACATGCCTTTGCAAAAGCTGGAAATTGTCTTGCTATTGCTGATGATTCAGGAATAGAAGTGAAGGCTTTGGGTGACAGGCCCGGTCTTTATTCAGCTCGGTATGGTTCAACTGATCTAGATGATTTAGGACGTGTTGAACTTATGTTGGAAGAAATGAAGAATGTTCCGAAAGAAAAACGTCTTGCCCGGTATGTTGCGGCGGTTATTTTGGTATGGCCGTCAGCTCGATATCGCCTTTTTGAGGCATCATGGGAAGGTTCTATCGGCTATGAGTGTCGTGGGGCTGGGGGGTTTGGTTACGATCCGATCTTTGTAACTTCGGATGGCAGAACATCTGCCGAATTAACCACAAAAGAAAAAGATCTAGTAAGCCATCGAGGCAAAGCTGTTCGCGAATCGTTAAAGTGGCTTGTGGGTTAGCTATTCTCCTCGGGGGAGCCCAAGCCCACGTGTAGCAATAACGGTGCGTTGTATTTCTCCAGTACCACCCGCGATAGGACCACTCAGTGACAATAGATAAGATTCTTCAACTCGACCGGCTAGTTGTGCCCATTTTGATTCTGGTGTTAGCAAGCCATAGTTATTCATTAAGTTAACGCCCGTATTAGCTACCTTTATTCCCAAATAAGCCATCCAGACTTTTCCAATACTCGCTTCGTGATTAGGTACCTCACCTTGTGATTGTAGCCATACGGTTCGATATGCCACAAGCCTTCCCACTTCGGCTTCTATTGCTAATTCGCTTAACTTTGAGCGCACGTGAATATCGTCCCATGGCCGATGACCTCCATGCTTTTCTTTAGCCCATTGAATTAAGTCATGTACGGTCCTACGAGCTCCACTGATTGCGGCGATGTTGGATCGCTCAAAATCGAGAACGGTCATTGCTACGCGCCACCCCCCATCTTCTTCCCCAATTAAATTGCGTGCTGGAACCCGAACATCTTCAAAAAAAACTTGATTGAAATCATTTCGATAAGCGATATTTGGTACTTTTTGTATTGATACGCCAGGAGTGTTCATGTCGAGGGAAAAAGCACTTATGCCACGGTGTTTTGCAACTTCTGTATTAGTACGCGCTAGTAGTATCATTTTGTCAGCAATATGCGCATTAGAAGTCCAAATTTTTTGGCCATTAATAATATAGTCATCACCATCTTTAATTGCGCGTGTGGTCATTGATGCTAGATCACTACCAGTTTCTGGTTCGCTAAATCCTTGGCAGTACCAAACTTCTCCTGATGCCATTTCCGGCAATAAGCGTGTTTTTTGTTCATCATCTGCATGTACGAGCACTGTTGGTCCAGTGATTCCAATTGTGAAAAGCCGACCGCCATGAGGTGCACGAAAATAAGCAAGTTCTTCATTGAGGACCATTTGTTCGATTTGAGTTTTCCCAAGGCCTCCATATTTTTCTGGCCAAGCCGGAGCTAGCCAACCCCGAGCACCTAGCTTTTTCATGAATTCTTTAGTGAATGGAGTCTGCTCTTCATTGTCGAAAAAATCGTCTGCACCAGATATGGTTTTTGGTAGCGTTTCTTTCAGGAATGTACGTAATTCAGCACGCCAAGCAAGAGTTTCCTGCGAAAGGTTAAAGTCCATAACAATAGTCTACGTACTGGTTCTCATACAGTCGTTTCTGCTTCTGTCTTTAGTCTTTGTTACTATCGTTTGGAATGGTGGGCGTAGCGTAGTGGTTAACGCGTCAGGTTGTGGCCCTGAAGATCGAGGGTTCAAATCCCTTCGTCCACCCCATTCGATCATGTTGGATAGGTTTCTAACGCTTTAAATATGAAGACCCAGGTTTATATTAGTTTTGGGCGGATTGCCTATACGGTATTGACTTCCATAGCTGATTAGATGAATTACAAAAGTTAATTCGCACAAATTTTCCACGTATCCTTATTACTCCGCTACGATAAGCGTACTTAGATGTTTACTCATCTCCATACGCACACTGAATTTTCGCTACTTGATGGAATGTCACGTATTGCGCCGCTTTTGGATCGCACCAAAGAAATAGGGATGGAAGCTCTTGCGATGACTGACCATGGCGCGCTTTATGGTGCGGTTGATTTTTATCTTGAAGCCACTGCTCGGCAGATCAAACCCATTATAGGTGTAGAGGCGTATGTTGCGCGCTCAGGTAGAAGTGTTCGTGATTCAAATGAACAGCCTTATCACTTGGTTTTGCTTGCTCGTAATAAGAAGGGTTATCGAAATCTTATGCAGTTAGTTACCCGAGCTAATCTTGAGGGGTTTTATTACAAGCCTCGTATGGATCGAGAATTATTGGAGAAGTATAGCGATGGGATAACTGTTTTAAGCGGTTGCCCATCAAGTGAATTTTTTGAATTACTTAGTACAGGGAATCGCGATGGTGCTATTGAGGTAGCACGTTGGTATCGAGAGATATTTGATGGCAATTATTTTCTTGAAGTACAGGAACATGGAGTTGATCGATTTTCGCGGATCAATGCTGATATTTTTAGTGTTGGTAAAGAGCTGGATATTCCTGTAGTTGTTACTAACGATAGTCATTACACAATGGCAGAGGATCATGAAGCACACGATCTTTTGCTATGTATTGGTACAAATTCCACTGTTGATCAGGAAAAGCGATTTCGAATTGATGGTGAAGGTTACCACTTGCGGAGTGAATCTGAGATGAGTGGCCTATTCCCAAATAATCCAGAAGTGATTTCGAATACTTCTTTGGTAGCAGATGCCTGTGACCTAACCCTTGACTTTGATCGACAGTTATTGCCGGCACCTGAAATACCGGAAGGTGCCGATAGCAATCTAGTGCTTGGAGATATTTGTCGTGCTGGTCTGCTAAGTAAATTTGGAGTTATAGCTCCAGAGTATGAAACAAGGTTGAAATACGAACTTGATGTGTTAAAACAAACTGGCTTCACGGATTATATTTTTGTAGTAAAAGAGATTGCGGATTACGCACGTAGTGTAAATGTTCCAATGGGTGTACGTGGTTCAGCTGCTGCCTCTTTAGTACTTTTTTCACTTGCTGCAACAGATATCGACCCTGTACGAAATGGGCTCGTTTTTGAGAGATTTCTAAATCCTGAGCGTAAACAGATGCCAGACGTGGATTTTGATTTCGCAGATAATCGCAGAGATGAGGTTATCCGTTTTGCATACGATCGATTTGGTGAAGATAAAGTTGCTCAGATTATAACTTTTGGAACACTTGGAGCTAGGGCTGCTATTAGGGATGTTGGAAGGGCCTTGGGGATGAGTTACGGTGATGTTGATTCCGTTGCTCGTGCCGTTCCAAATGTTTTAAATATCACCTTGGAAGATGCTCTCCTGCAATCGAATGAGATGCGGAAAAGTTATGAGGATGACAATTCAGTTCGGCGACTTATTGACAATGCTCGTCGGATTGAGGGGGTTGCCCGACATGCAAGTACCCATGCGGCTGGTGTTGTTATTTCTCGTGAACCTTTGGCAGAAAATGTTCCGTTGCAACGTACTGGTCGTGATGATTCGGCAGGTCCAACTACTCAATTCCCAATGGGAGCCGTTGAGGCTATAGGTCTATTGAAGATTGATTTTTTAGGACTTGCTAATCTTACGATTTTGGGTCGTGCGGTGGATTTAATTTTTGAGACAACAGATATAAAAGTTGTACTGAGTGAATTGCCTGATAAAGACCATAAAACGATGGAGATGTTAGGGAAGGGGGAGACCTTTGGTGTCTTTCAACTTGAATCAAGTGGTATGAGGCGAGCTATTGAAGACCTTAAACCTACATCAATTGCAGATATTTGTGCATTAGTTGCGTTGTATCGGCCAGGACCAATGGACCATATTCCAACTTATTGTCAGGGGAAAAATGATAGCTCATCGATTATATATCCGCATCCTGACCTTGAAGACATCTTGGATGAAACTTATGGGGTTATTGTTTATCAAGATCAGGTTTTACTTATAGCTCGTAAATTTGCTGGTTATTCACTTGGTCAAGCTGATGTAATGCGTAAAGCAATGGGTAAAAAGCAGCCTGAGGTAATGGCAGGTGAAAGGAGCCGTTTTGTCGAAGGGGCAATACTAAATGGGTATGATGAGAGTGAAGCAAATACGGTATTCAATCTTATCGAACCTTTTGCAGGCTATGCTTTTAATAAAGCTCATTCTTGGTCTTATGGGACTCTTGCTTACCAAACCGCCTTTTTGAAAGCTCATTATCCGGTGCAGTTTATGACAGCTGTTCTTCAATTGTCGCGCTCAAGTTCTGATCCTTTGTCGAGGATTGCAGCAGCAGCAGCAGAGTGTTCACGTCTAGGAATAGTGGTTACTCCTCCTGATATTAATGTGAGTACTGAACGATTTAATATCGAATATGATCATGATCGAACGATGTCGATCCGCTTCGGTCTTGGAGACATAAAAGGTATTGGTTCGGCTGCTATTTCAGGGATGATAGCCGTAAGAGAGGAAGATGGACCCTATAGAAGTGTAGAAGATTTTTGTAAAAGAGCTAATCTCAACGGCGCAACAGGAGCAACTATTGAACACTTAAGTATGTCCGGTGCTTTTGACACTTTTTCAATCGATCGAGGAACACTTCGTGCCAATAGTCACAGAATTGTTGAAGTTGCTCGACAGGAAAAAAGTTTGCGCGATAGTGGACAGTCAACAATGTTTGACCTGTTCGGTACTGAAGTGGATGCCCCGATGGTTGCTCTTGAATTACAGATTGCTCCTACCAATCGGCAGGATATTTTGCAAAATGAAAAAGATCTATTGGGTTTTTATGTAACCGAACATCCATTTCGTGCAGCAGCTCAGGAAATTTCAGTGCATACGAGCCATACCTTGGCCCAACTTTCTCTCGAATTGGCGGGGAAAACGGTATCAGTCGCCGGAATGGTTACCCAGGTTACTACGCGCTTTACTCGCGATAATAGAAAGTTTTATATTGTATCGATTGAAGACTTATCCGGATTAGTTGAAATAACTGTTTGGAACAATACAATTGACGATAGTACGCCAGGTACCTGGTCGGAAGGGCAAATTTTACTAGTTGAAGTTGAATGCAGAGAACGCAATGATCGACTTGCACTAAGTGTGCGCAAAGCCGTTCCATGGGATATAGAAGAGGCTAGGCTTTTAGGATTTGATCCTTCGCAGTGGCAAGTCGAGGCAAGAGTTACGCCAACTAGGAGCAATCGTAATAAGGCTCAGTATCGCAAGGATAAGGTTTCCACAATCGAACAATCTATGCAGCCAGTTATTACGACTGAAGCTGAATCCCCAACTGTCCAATCGCCAGTTAATAGTGAGACGGCTCGGCTTATTATTACGATGTATGAAACGGATGATCTGATGACCGATCGGCAATTGCTGAAATCAGTCGTAGCTTTTATAGGTGATTACCCAGGCGAAGATGAGGTGAGATTGGTTGTACATGATAGCGAAGGGGATGAAAGTTCGTTCGACTTAGAGAGAGCATCTGTTTCTAACGAACTAGTTTACAGTATAGAAAAGTTATTGACTGCCAATAAAGGGTCTGCCCGTTTGCTTAGAAAGCCGACTGATAGGATTCCGGCGACATAATTTCTTTTTTATGTGTTGTCTAGATTACGCATCAAAAACCTTTTAAGCGATAGATTTTTGTATTTGCTCGATATGCACTATATCGTGGTGATTCCACCAGTCTACTATGGTTAATACGTTGATTTCTTCTTCATTTAGTGTGCCTTGCTGTAAGCATTGTTCATGTACGAGTGACTGCAATAGAGATATAGATGCTTGTCTTTGTAAAGCAAAGTCTCCAAGTATTTGCTCTTTTAAGTCACGATGAAAAGTACGTTGTGATTCCCATTTTTGTGGATTTAAAAAATATAATTCTGGGTTGTCTTCAGCAATTAGACGTTCAACAGATAGTCTGAATTCATACATTTCAGCATCACGAAGATGTGCAAGTACAGTACGTGCACTCCAATTGTCTCCGTCGGCAGCATCTAATTGAGTATCCTTTGCCTCAGCAATTAAGTGAGCTAATTTGGATGGCGTTTTTTTCATTGTTTCAATAATTTCAGTGGATATCATAATGTAAGTGCTAAGTTTCCTTTTCTTCTGCAGTATGAATCTTTGTTATCATGAAATCCAGAGTTTTCGTCCTCAGCTTTCCCCTACACTAGTGTAGTTTTTGCTGAGGACGTTTTTAATGGTTTTAAAGATCTCTGGTGTTAGCTAGTCCCAGACTGTTTGGTTGGAGTTTTAAAAAATGGATTTAACTGAACATCGCCTACATATTAATGGGGCAGAAACTGTTTGTTTTGAACAAATAGGAAAAGGTCTGCCAATTGTTTTTGCTCATGCTACGGGCTTCCATGCGCGTTGTTGGGATGAGGTGATTGGAAAATTGGATAGTAAACAATGTTATGCACCTGATTTTCGGGGTCATGGGCGAAGTGAAAAGCTTCCTCCTCCTTATCCATGGCCAAGGTTTGCCGAGGATCTTTTGGGTGTATGTGAAACTTTCCATATCAAGGGAGCCATTGGTGTAGGGCATTCAATGGGTGGGTATGCAGTTGCGATTGCTGCAGCATTAAACCCGGAAGCTTTTTCTGCGTTACTTTTGATTGATCCTGTCATTTTGCCTCCTGAAGCTTATACCGATAACCCTCGGGAAACAGGTGAGCATTTTGCTGCTCGGCGTCGTAATGAATGGGCTTCGCCGGAAGAGATGTTTGAGCGTTTTAGGACACGGCCACCATTTAATTCGTGGCGGCCTGAGGCATTGAAATTATATTGCGAGCATGGATTATTGCCTAACAATGAAGGTGATGGCTTTGTATTAGCTTGTCCTCCAGCTGTAGAAGCTGCTGTGTATGAAGGAAGTAGGGCTGGTGATCCGTATCCATTTCTTAGTCGTGTACAAATTCCAGTTCGTATCCTACGTGCGGGATCTAAGACTGTGAAAAAGTCTGCTGGTGATGACAAGGTTCCTGATATGAGTTCCTCACCTACTGTGAAAAGCCTTGCTGGTAGATTCCAAAATGCGAGTGATATTGTGATGTACGAGCGAACACACTTTATTCCGATGGAAGTGCCTGAGCTTGTTGCAAATCATGTTGAAGATTTGATTAATATTGTAGAAAGTTAATTTTCTCTGCTTAATAAAGGAAATTGCAAAAGCATTAATTCGAGGCATAAACGTGGTATCACTAATGCTTCTAAATTGTTCTTTGCTGTAGTGACCGCTTTTAATCCAGCTAAAGCTTCTTGGATGGTGAATTGGGATGAAGTATTGGCCTTCGCAGCTTCTAATAGGGTATCTTCCCAAAATGAATTCCATATCTCCAATTCTTCATACACGAGGGTTCGATTTTTTCGCCAGCGATCAACAAGGTCCAATACATATTGAGCACGGTCACTTTGGCCTGATTCTGCAATCACTTTGCAGTGCCCTAATTGTTGAACCCTTTCCTCAATCAATTTAGGATTCTCGCTAAATTGGATTGCGAGTCCAGGTTTCTTGTTTGCCGCGTTGATTGCCTTACTTGCTATTTCCACCGGTATGTTTCTCATTAATAGTGCTTGCTCAATAATTTTAGGATTTACAAGCGTACAAGAAAGTTGTCTACACCTACTTACTATTGTCTCAGGAAGAGAATCAAGCGTTTTACTAATAAGGATAAAGATGGTGTGATTCGGTGGTTCCTCTAATGTTTTGAGTAATGCATTTGCAGCTTCGCGACCTAATTGTTCTGCTGGTTCAATTATGATTACCCTCCAAGGAGATTCAAATGGATATCGAGAAACTGTTTCAATAAGTCCACGTATCTGGCAAATTCGTATATTGCGTGAGTTGGGATGAGTTTCATGTCCACCCTCACCTCGGCATAGAACATCCCCTGGTATTAGATGAATTAAATCGGGATGGCTATTATTTTGAATTAATCGACAAGCGCGACAGACGCCACATGGCTTGGTAGTGATTTCTATGCTCATACAATTTAGGGTAGCTGCAAATTGTAGTGCTATAGCAGTGCGTCCAATTTTTTCTGGACCAACTAGCAAAATAGAGTGCGCAACCTGTTCGTCAGTAACCATTTTGTGTAGGGTCGTTACTGCTGCGGTATTGCCGATAATGTTGTTGTTCGGTTGGACCATATTCACATTGTAAGCAGTTTTTTTAAATATCTTATTTTATAGTTCGTTTTAAGTACTTTGATTGCGTATTATCGGAGTATGAGTAATCTGGAAGATTCCATAAAAATAGAGGGTTTCCCCTCAATGGGTTCTCATGAACTCACAATCAAAGAATCAATTTCGCAGTTCAGGTTTGCTATTGAAGGAGGAAAGCATTGGTTTGAAGCGTTGTTGAATGCTGTAGGTTCTTGGGAAGCTCCAGAAGAGACTGTAGGCGGTATGCATTACAAGTACTTATATGATGGTGAGGCTTTTGATTGGATGAGACTGGCTGAGCGTTTGTGTGATGTGGTACCGGAACTTATTTCCTCCAGTGAAGTAGAAGGTTTCTTATTTAGGGGGAAATGGCCCCTCCAAATAAGTGAGGAGGAGTTTGAAAAAAGATTAGGCGCTTGGAAATATAGTGCACATCTTAATTACTTGTATGGAGTAGTAGTAGAAGAATCACTCCAGTTTGCTATTGAAGAAGAAATAATAAAAGAACAACGTGCAATGGCATTTCCCGGTGAAGGATTCGGTTTTTTTGAACAAATTTTCGTTCGTATCTACGGTTTAGATATTGATAGATTGTTAGCTAGATATGCTGATTCGGTTAACCTCAATCTGGGCACAAAGTTCCCTCAATGTGAATGGCGAGGTTTTTTATATTGGTTGTTCAAGTTTCGTTGCCAAAATCAAGATGGCGCACGTGTAGCAAGTGATACTCGAAAGGGCTTGGCTATGCTTTCACGCTTGGTTCCAGAGAAAAATTTAAATAGGTTGACGTCACCATTAGGTGGTATTGCTGAGTTCGAAGAACGCTTTATTGTTGCCGGTCCGATTGACCGGAAGGTAGTTAACCCGATACCTTCAACTGTGTCCTGATGAAAATTAATAATGTGGAGGATCATTTGCTCTGTAATCTTTCATTTTTCCGCCCAGTATTTTTCTTGACGATCTTTGCAATTAGCTTTGCCATATTTTGCTTTGATGTTAGTGCTGCCTCCGCAAGCAAAATTGAAAGTTTAGATGTGAGTGAGGAAGCAGCTTATAGTTCTATGGAACCTATATCGGACTCTGGGCACAGCTCTGTATTTCAAGAAGTTGCTGATGCGGAAGACATCCTTGCTGATGAAAGTACCAAAGATGGTGCTGAGGAAATAATAATAGGATTATTATTATTGATTGGATTTTCAGTAGTAGGAATTGGTGTTGCTACTTACGGTATGAGCTCCCGCTAATAGTTTAAAGTTCGGCTATTGCAAGAGGTAGACGCTCTTGAACATCAAGAGGATATTTCCCTGTAAAACATGCGTTGCAGAGGGTGTCTTTTCCAGTATTAATAGCGTTATTTAAACCGTCTAAACTTAAATAGCCTAATGAATCTGCTCCTATATGTTCCTTAATTTCTTCGAGGCCTAAATTTGCACCTATTAGTTCTGTTTTAGTTGCCATATCTACGCCGAGAAAGCACGGTGAGGTAATAATAGGGGAGGCGATACGCACGTGTATTTCCTTTGCGCCGGCACGTTTCAACAGTTCTACTACTCGCGGTTTTGTTGTTCCTCTAACAATTGAATCATCAACAACAACTATGCGTTGTCCCTCGAGCACTTCTTTAAGTGCATTGAATTTTAAACCAACTCCAGCTTCGCGAATTCTTTGGTCTGGTTGTATAAAAGTACGCCCTACATAGCGATTTTTAACCAAACCTTCACGATAAGGAATCCCTGATTCTTGTGCATATCCTATGGCAGCTGGTAACGCTGAATCTGGTACGCCAATAACAACATCAGCTTCTGCAGGATGTTCTTGCGCCAGTTTCATACCCATCCGTTCTCTTGCACGGTATAGGAGTTCACCTCGTAAATGGCTATCAGGCCTGGAAAAGTAAACATATTCTAGAGTACATGCTGCTTTTCTTATATTGCGTGGTGCTCCACGAAAGCTATGCAATCCGGAATCATCAATTTGTATAACTTCCCCAGGTTCGACTTCGCGTTCTTCTTCTGTAGCATGCAGATGCTGCAGAGCACAAGTTTCAGATGCTGCAACCCAACCATTGCCTAATCGACCGATACTGAGCGGTCGTACGCCCATTGGATCGCGCAAGGCAAATAATTTGTCTTGTACAATAATGACTAGTGAGTATGCGCCACGTAAGCGGCGCATCAAGTATTTAAAACGGTCTTCCCAGCTTTCCCCAGGTGCTTGTGCTAGTAAGTGTGCAATTAGTTCTGTATCAGCGTTACCCTGCAGGGTAACGCCTTGATCGAGAAGATCTTCTCGTAGAGTTGCAGCATTTGTGATGTTGCCATTATGTGCAAGGGCGATTGTATCGTTGGTTCGCGAGTCTTGTACAAGCACGGGTTGAGCATTGGAAGGGTCGGAACCTCCGGTTGTACTGTATCTTGTATGTCCGATTGCGATGTGGCCTTGTAATGCACTTAAATTATCTTCATCAAAAACCTGTGAAACTAACCCCATATCCGTATGTAAGGAGAATTTGTTCCCGTCACTAGTTGCTATACCAGCACTTTCTTGGCCACGGTGTTGTAGTGCATAAAGACCATAGAAGGTTAAACGTGCGACGTCCTCACCTGGTCCATAAACGCCAAAAACTCCGCAGGCTTCTCTTGGATGGTCTGTATCGTTAAGCACGATTTTCCTTCTCCTAGGGTTTTTATCAAGCCCCTTTAGCATACCTTATCTAGCACTAGAAAAAATTGTATTTTTCTAGTGCTGATGTTTATTTGCTACCACAGTTTGGTGTTCGATTTTTGTACACCGATCTTCTGTAGTGGCTATACCTGCCTCGTGGGCTTTGGCAAGTTCCTTTTCATTGTGTATACCTAGTTGTAGCCAAATTGCTTGTGCTCCAATTTCTATGGCATCTAGAATAAATGGACCAGTTTGTTCCGAGCGTACAAACAGATCAACAACATCAATTTTTAGCGGAATATCTTTTAATGTGGTCCAAGCTTTTTCTCCTAAAACCTCTTTTTCAGATGTGTGAATTGGTATAGGAATGATGCGGTAATTTTGTTTCTGCAAGTATTCTGCTACTTGGTAAGCACTTCTTTCGGTTCGTGAGTCTAATCCTACAACCGCAATGGTAGTTGCGTTCATTAACACTTCTAGGGCTGGGTCTTTTTGCCCTTCATCCTTCTGCGTCATGTTCATTTCAACTATTTCCCAATTCGCTGGAATGTTGATGGGGACCTGTATTACATCTGCAATTACTTTCCCAACAGCAAATGTTCGGTCCATGCCATCAACTTGTTTACTTGCGGCGACGGGGACTTGTGCCAAAGTTAATCTTCGCCCGTTTGTTTTGATTAGTTCCAATGAAAATTGTCTTAAGCTGTCCGTTTCTTCATTCCAGCGTTCATGTCGATCTCCTTCAATTGTAATTTCCAAGCTTTCAACTTTTGAAAAAGGAACAAGTTCACGTGTCCCGACACCGAGTCCAAGATAGCCTTGTTGCCAAGTGACTGAACCTTTTTGTGTATTGACGACAACATCTGATCCAATGACAGATGAGATAATTCCCATTACAGAGGACGGGAAAACAAACATTGCAAAAATTAGCAAAATGATTAATGACCAGAGTGGCAGATTTCCAGCCTGTATTGCAATTAATGCACCTGCGCCACCAGACGTTAGCATGCCTATGATTGGTAAGATAATCGTACTACGAGCGTTTTTAATTTCGACGTGTTCTTTATCGAGAAGTGCAATTGAGCGGTGTAAGAGCACGGAAAAACGACCATCTCGTCGTTTGATGGCTATATTTGGTGGGAAATCAAGATCTTTCATCGCAAGATAGTAGCTTTGTTTTTAATTTCGACATTTATATTTTATAAAACCTCATTCGCCGATAATGTATAGGCTACAATGTATTCGTAGGTTGTGTGACGGATGAATGAACTTTTGAGGTCAAGAAGACGTGTTGTTATTACAGGATTAGGTGCGGTTACCCCTGCAGGACTGTCCGTCGATTCCTTTTGGGATAGTCTTATTTCTGGACAATCTGGAATAAAACCTATAACTAATTTTGATACAACTGACTATCCTTGCAAGATTGCGGGGGAAATCCAAAATTTTGATCCAAATGAAGTGATTGGGCGAAAACAAGCTCGACGTATGGCTAGGTTTTCCCAGCTTTTGGTAGTTGCGGCAAATGAGGCTTTAATCGATTCAGGGTTAGATTTAGAGGTTGTTAATCGAGACCGTATAGGTATTATTACAGGTTGTGGAGGTGGAGGATTTCCGGGAATTGAAGAGGCGTGCGCAACCCTTTTTGAGCGTGGTGGTATGCGTATTGATCCCTTCTTTTTGTCAAAACAGCTGGGGAATATGGCGGGAGCCCAAGTAGCTATGCAGTATGGTTTACGTGGTTATAATGGAACCTTTTCTACAGCATGTGCCGCAGGAACACAGGCAATTGGAGAAGCTGCTTTGCATATTCGGCTGGGCCGTGCTGATGTTATGTTGGGAGGAGGCTCTGAAGCAGGTATAAGTGCACTTGGGCTTGCGGGTTTTTCTACGATGAAAGCTCTTACGAGTAGTACGGGTGATCCTACGGCTGCTAGTCGTCCATTTGATGCGAATCGTGACGGATTTGTTCCATGTGAGGGTGCTGGTCTTCTCGTCCTTGAAAGTGAGGAGCATGCAATTGCTCGAGGCGCAAGGATATATGCAGAACTTGCTGGATTTGGCTGTACATCTGATGCTTTTCATGTGGTAGCACCGCCGGAGGATGGAAATGGTGCGGCAAGGGCAATTGAACAAGCGCTAGCTGATAGCGGTATCGTTCCCGAAGAAGTGGAGTATGTTAATGCCCATGCTACTAGCACACAGGTGGGAGATAGCGCTGAAACAAATGCATTAAAAAATGTTTTTGGAAAGCATGTGTATAAGCTTGCTGTTAGTGCTACTAAAAGCTTAATTGGTCATGGCTTGGGTGCTAGCGGTGGTATGGAAACAGTTGCTACCGTAAAAACGATTGTTGAAGGGTTGATCCATCCTACGATTAATTTAAAAAATCCGGATCCCACCTGCGATCTTGATTACGTTACTGAAGGTTCGAGGAAAAAGGAAATCCGTGTAGCATTGAAAAACAGTTTTGGTTTTGGAGGCCAGAATTCCTGTCTTATTGTTGCGAGGTATGAACCTTAAATTTTTTAGCCATAGTAATGGAGCTCACTATTGAGGAGCTGCTATGATCGCTGGAGCCGTTATTCTTAAGTAGAGGTATGTATGTCTTTATGGATTAATTACAATCGATGTATAAAAACAGGGAATTGTTATCGAGATTTCCCTGAGATATTTAAGGAAAAAGATGATGCGTTTCCAGAGGTTTTAAATGTAAATCCAACAGGCGAAGCGCATGATGATGCAACATGGGCTAGAAGTAATTGCCCTGGTTATGCTGTTAGATTGGGGGACGATGATATGGAACAGGTTATTCCTGATTAGGGGTAAAAACTAGAAGTTCTATAGTTATGAAGGCAATGTTGTTGGGCGCCTTGTTTTGGTTCATCCAACTTTTATTTGATCGGTTTCGAAACCGATTTACAGGTTAATAATTGTTTTAAAAGATATTTCTTATAGTTAGCTTGATAGCGAATTCGGCTACACTTTAAACATGGTTACTAGTAGGCAAGATCTCATCGCATCTTTCCATAAGGCAGGTTATGAGTTATGGCTTGTAGGTGGGGCACTCAGGGATGATATTAGGGGGCAAGCTGGCCAGTACGACTATGATTATGCGACTTCCGCATTGCCTGATTCCGTTATCCAAATTTGTGAAGATTTAAAAACACAGGCAAATACAGTTGGAAAACGGTTTGGAACAGTTGGCGTCAAAACTAGCGACGGTTGGTGTGAGGTCACTACTTTTCGGGGAGAACACTATTCTCCAGGTGATCGTAATCCAGAAGTTTCTTTTGGCTATACAATTGATGATGATTTAGCGCGACGAGATTTCACAATAAATGCAATTGCGGAAAATACAGCAACAGGTGAGCGTCTTGATCCGTATGGTGGTATAAGCGACATTTCACAAAAAATTATACGAGCAGTTGGAGATCCAGAAGAAAGATACCGAGAAGATCCTTTACGAATTCTACGTGGCGTACGTTTTGTAAGTCAGTTGGGGTTTTCTATAGATCCAGCTACTCAATCGGGGATGCGAAATACGATTGCTTTTTTAGGGACACTTTCGCAAGAGCGTATTACTGCAGAGCTTGAGCGATTACTTGTAGGTGATTTTCCAGAAAAAGCATTAAATTTGCTTTTCCAAATTGATGCTTTGCCAATTATTTTGCCTGAGCTAGCTGATATGTCAGGTTGTGATCAGAATCGGTTTCACAAGTTCGATGTTTGGGGTCATACGATTGCTACTGTTGAATCTATTGATTGTCGGGAGAATCGACGTTTACGTCGGTGGGTAGCATTAATGCATGATCTTGGAAAGCCAAGTGTTAGACATATGAAAAAAAATGGTGAGTGGGGATTTTACCGACATGAAATTGTGGGAGCAGAATTGGTTGAAAAGCTTGTTCTGCGTCTCCAGTTAAGCAAACGAGACGGAAGCAATATTAGTCTTCTAGTTCGGCGACATATGGATCGCCCTACCTTAAATGATGATCGATTGATACGGCGCTTCATGAATCGTTTGGGCGGACATTGGAAAGATATGGTTGCACTTAAACGTGCCGACAATGCTAGTCATACCTATGACGATAACGAGTACCATGATGGCTTGGAGATTGCCTGTCGGCGTATTGAGGAGAAAGACTTTGCTGCCTTAAATGCCGAAAGCCCTCTTGATGGCCATGAGTTGATGGCTCTATGTGAACGCGAACCAGGCTTTTGGATTGGACGTGTAAAAGAACGCTTAAGTGAGATGGTTCTTGATGGTGATTTAAAGCCTGGAGACAAAGATTCTGCGGCTAAAATTGCATTACAAATGTTTGGTACTGATATGAATACTAGTAGTGGTAGCTAATGCTATTAGTATTCCTGCGGTAGACTAAAGACGGCACTTGCTTAGGTGTCCCTGTTTGTGTACATATGCAATTTTCACGTTTATTAGAAAGTAGATTCGGTGACACGTTTGCTTCGTTACGTGAGCGGGAATTTCTCTGGTTCTTATCAGGTAACTCCGCTTTTTTCACTGGAATGCAGATGCAGTTTATCTTGCGTTACTTTCTTGCATGGGAGTTAACTGAATCCGCACTTGCAACGACGTTATTAACTTTGCCGATCGCTTTACCTTTTCTCACAATAACTCCGTTTGGTGGAGTTATTGCTGATAGGTTTAACAAACGTACGCTATTAATTGTGACTCAATCGGCCTCTGCAATAGTAAGTGTGATTACTACGTTGATGGTTTTTTTGGGATGGATGACATACGAATATCTTTTCTTCATCTCGTTTGCGGCTGGAGCAATCTTTTCTTTAAATGGTCCTGCACGACAAGCATTAGTTCCATTGCTAGTACCCCAACATAGGTTGATGAATGCCGTTTCTTTACAAATGGGCAGTCAAAATCTTACGCGAATCGTTGCTCCTGCAATTGGGGGTTTGCTTATCGCTCCTATTGGCGTGGGTTGGGTATTTGTGATAACGACTTTTTGCTTTTTATTCGCAATCATCTCCGAATTCCGATTGCCCTCTCATGGGCTTGTAGGATCTAAAAAAATTGAAAGTACTTTTGAAAGTATGCGTGGCGGTTTTCATTTTATTCGTGAAACTCCTACGATTGCCCTTCTACTGATTGCAGGTATGATAATGCCTTTCTTTGCCTTTCCTCTACAGACTCTTTTGCAGGTACATTCGAGTGAAGTGCTTAATATGTCAGATGGTCGAGCCTATGGTTTTCTGATGGCGGCAGGGGGAATAGGGGGGGTGATAGGAGCTATTATTGCTGCGACTCTTGATAAGTTTCCTTCAAAAGGTCGACTTATGTTTTTTAGTGGTTTAATTATGGCGTGTTTTATTTTTCTGTTTGCCAGTACAGATACATTTGCACTGGCCTTTTTGTTCTTTGCAGGATCTAATATTGGGCAAATGTTGTTTATGGCTTCGAATAATACTGTTATCCAGGCTCTTTCACCTGGTGAAATGCGGGGTCGGGTAAATTCTTTTACTATGATGTCTTTCGGTGTAATGCCTTTGGGTGTAATCCCTTTGGGTTTTGCGGCAGAGAATTTTGGAACACCTATAACTTTTATGGTTTCAGCAATAATACTTGCTTTGGTTATTATTCTTGGTTTTCTTTTGGTTCCCAGATTACGAAATTTAAGATTGGAGTTTAAAGGTGAAGCAGTTCTTTCGCATGTCCAAGCCGAAGAGTTAATTGCACAAGGGAAACTTTCTCGTGCTGAAGCAGATAAATTAGTACGAGCTGAAATTAGTCATGGAGATGGTGATTCCTCATCAGATGAAGGGAAACTTTGATAGTGAATTTAAAAGGGTCTGAAATCTCTCTTAGCGTACTTGATCAGTCTCCAGTTAGATCGGGTGGGACTGCACAGCAGGCTGTCCGGGAATCTGTTTTGCTTGCACAAGCAGTAGATCAATTGGGATATACACGCTATTGGGTAGCGGAACATCACAATATGAGGGGGCTTGCTTCTACGGCACCTGAGGTCTTAATAGGACATATTGCTGCAAGTACAAAAGGTATCCGCGTTGGATCTGGTGGTGTAATGCTAAGCCACTACAGTCCTTTAAAAGTTGCGGAATCCTTTAATTTGTTAAGTGCTTTACACCCTGGTCGTATTGATTTAGGTATAGGCCGTGCTCCAGGCAGTGATGCTCGTACTGCGCGTGCACTTGCTTCAGCTGAGAACCCTTTGGATTTGGATAATTTTCCTGAGCAGCTAATGAATTTGTACGGTTTTTTGTCAGGGGAATTTCCTAAAGATCATCAATTTCAAGGCATTAGTGCTCAGCCACTAGGAGAAACGATTCCTGATTTGTGGCTATTAGGTTCCTCGGCTGTTGGATCAGAATATGCGGCTGAACTTGGTTGGAGTTTTTGCCATGCTCATTTTATTAATCCTCATAGCACACGCTCTTCTTTTGATGCTTATCGAAAGCTTTTTTCCCCTTCTCCTATTCGTACTACACCTCGAACCTCGATAGGTGTTTCGGTTTTATGTGCGGAGACTCATGCGGAAGCAGAAAGATTATCTTGGAGTCGATGGGGTTGGCGGCTGATGGGTCATGTTTCATCTGGCGGGATACCTTCAGTAGAGGAAGCGCAGACATTTAACTATAACGAAGCTGAGTTAGCAGCACTTGAAGATATGAAGCAACGTTCTATCTACGGAGATCCTTCTGAGGTAAGAGATCAACTGCTAGAATTGGGGGATAAGTATGATACAGATGAATTTGTCATAGTTACTATCACACATGATTTTAAACATCGCGTTCGCTCATATGAACTTTTAGCAGAGGCTTTTGCTCTCCAGCCTCGTTAACCTTTTTTGGTTCAAGCTTTTCCTCAGGTAGAATGATGCAATGTCGATCACGGTCAAACTGTTTTCAACTCTACAAAATTTATCCGTATCAAAGCGTGAAAATTTTGAGGTTGTGTGGCATGAAGGCTTGACAGCTATGGATATCCTCCGTTCTGAGGGTTTCGATGAAAAAGATGCAGATGCTATTTTGCCAGTGATAAATGATCAGCAGGGTCGCTTAAAAACTCCTCTTGAGGATGGAGATCATGTCGAGCTGAGGATTAATTTGCAAGGGGGATAATAGTGACATTATCGTTTGATGGTTTTGCACCGGCAGTGGAAATTGCAGATTTAATCCGTTCGAAAAAGATTTCCCCTTTGGAGTTTATGGAATGGTCGCTTGAGCGAATTCAGGAGTTAAATCCAAGATTTAATGCGATAGTTTCAATGGATGCTGATAAGGCTCTTGAAGAAGCAAGAAAACAAACTGCGTTGATTGCCTCTGGACATGAAATAGGTCCATTTGGTGGGCTGCCTTTTGCAGTAAAAGATCTTGAAAATGCTGCAGGTTTTGCCACAACATTAGGTTCGCGTTTATACCAAGACAACGTTGTTGATTTTGATGATGTTTTGGTTGCCAGATTAAAAAATGCTGGCGCAATATTAGTGGGTAAAACAAATACTCCAGAATTCGGACATATTCCGTTTACTGATAATGATTTGTTTGGTCCGACTCGTAATCCCTGGGATGAAACAAGAACACCAGGAGGTTCGAGTGGTGGTTCTGCAGCTGCTTTGGCAACAGCTATGCTGCCATTGGCAACGGCTAGTGATGGTGGTGGTTCTATAAGAATACCGGCGTGCTATTCGGGTTTGTACGGGTTAAAGCCTTCGCAGGGGAGAGTGCCAATAGCGCCTCGAGTTAGACATCCTTGGCTTTCCATTTCTTGTTATGGGCCTTTAACTCGATCTGTTAAGGATGCAGCACGCTATTTAGATATAGTCGCTGGTCCACATGATGAGGATCCAACTAGTTTGCCTGCGAATGATTTCTCATATGAGGATTCTTTAAAAGAAGCACTCCCGCCGTTAAGGATTGCCTTTAATGAAACTCTTGGAGTTACACGCCTTCAGGCTGATGTAAAAAGAGAGTTTTATGCTGCTCTCAAAACTTTTTCGGATCTTGGCCATGAAGTTGAAGAGACTAAAGATGTTATTCCTGAGATGGGTGGTTGGTGGGCTCGTGTTTCAGCCTTTCAATCTCTTGGGTTAGAGTGGGAAAATTATAGAAAGAATCATGATTTGTTTACAGATCGTTATGCGAAATCCCTTGATCGGGCATTGGATGTTGGCCCTGATGATTTTGCGAATTTTTTGCAATTGAGAGGAGAACTCATAGCTTGGACAAACCGATTGTTTCAAAATTATGATCTCTTGCTTACACCTACCTTACCAACGGAAGCATTTTTAGCCGAAGGTCCAATCCCTTCTGAATTAGATGGGGAACGCTTTAACGCAGTAGCTTTCACTTACCCGTTTAATTTTACTGGTCATCCAGCTGCTTCAGTGCGTGCTGGATTTACTGATGCTGGATTGCCCTGCGGTTTGCAGATTGTAGGTCGACGTTTTCGTGATGATATTGTTTTACGAGCTTCTCATGATTATGAGAAGCTGAGGCCATGGTCGCAGGATTGGCCTCAGCTGTAATTTTAGAGACAAACAAACAGGTTTCTCTTAAAATAAGGTGATTAATAATCATTGCGGAGGTAAATATGCGTTCGGATACTCACCCTATTAGCGGGGCTGTATATGAAGAAATGGGCGATGGCCTAGTAAAAGTTACAAAAGACGATTTAGCGGGTATTTTTCACTGGGAAACCGGTTATGTCAAAGGCGATATAGTGACGCCCGATGTGCATTATTTACAGTATATAGGTGGTCCCCAGCTCGTCAATTCAAGCTTGGAAGAAATAGCAAAAGAAGCAGGTGATAAAGCTAATGATAGTTATCACGGAACTGTACGCGACCCTCGACGTACAGCGACTGGACGGGTCATGTTTCAAAATGAAGGAGTTCCAGCAGTAGCAAAATATGTTGGAGATCCTGGGCGTATGACTGACACTGGAATGCGTTCAGCTGGTCCCACTTTCCAAGAACTTGTTGCTGGAGATAGCCACCCAGAATTAGTACCAGAAACTTTGAAAGAAGACTCACCTTTGCCAGGTGGAGTTATGAAAGTCTCAACCGATAGGTTTTACACCCAGGAATCTCATGATCTTGAGGTGGAGCGTTTGTGGAAGAGGGTTTGGCAATTTGCCTGTCGTGAAGATGATATCCCAGAAGTTGGTGATTACATTGTTTATGATATTGCGCATTTGTCCTACATTGTTGTTCGGGTAGATGCGACTACCTTTAAAGCTTATAACAATGTTTGTTTGCATAGAGGACGGCAACTTCGTGAATATGGCGGGAAAAATGCAACGGAATTCCGTTGTCCATTTCATGGTTGGTCGTGGGAAATAGATGGTTCATTACGTGAAATTCCTTCAGAGTGGGATTTTCCAGAAGTTCGAGAAGAAGCTGAGCATTTGGTAGACGCGCAAGTTGGAACATGGGGCGGATTTGTTTTTATTAATCCCGATCCGAATTGTGAACCTTTAGAGGATTTCTTGGGTTCATTGCCAAAACATTATGAACGTTGGAATTTTGAAGATCGAGTAAAGATTAGCCATGTTGCAAAGATTGTTCGAGCAAATTGGAAGCTGACTCAGGAAGCTTTTTGCGAGGGTTATCATGTGATGGCGACTCATCCACAGTCGATGGTGGGAGGAGGTGATGGCTCAAATATGAGCTATGATGCTTTCGGAAATTGGTGCCGTGCGACAACAACTGGTTCTGGAGGGACTAGCCCACAGCGTGGTCTTTATCCGCCAATAGAAGAAATATTTGCTGGACGGAAAGCTGGAGCAGATAACATTCGAGAAGCTTTAAGGCCAGCTATGGGGGATAAGGCTGATGACTTTTGTGATGCCGAATTGGTTGATGGATATTTCAATAATCTTTTCCCCAATTTCCATCCTTGGGGTGCTTTTAGCCGTATTGTTTATAGATTCCGACCTTATGGTGATGATCCGACGATGAGTATTATGGAAGTAATGTATCTGGTGCCTTGGCCGGAAGGTCAGCCGAAGCCACCACCTGTTCCGATTCATTGGCTAGGCCCGGATGAACCGTTTACAGAAGCTGAGGAAATGGGTGAGCTTGGAAGAGTTTTAAACCAGGACACTTACAATTTGCCAAAGATTCAAAAAGGTGTGAAAGCGAAAGCACAGCCTACCATTTTCCTCTCCTCCTATGCAGAGTCGAAAGTTAGGCACTTCCATAATCTTTATGATGAATGGTTGAGTGTTGAATAAATAGGCGAGAGATCGGATTTACTCCAAACAATTTAAATATTATAATAGTCTGAGCTTAATCTACTTTAAGCTCAGACTATTATTTTGTGCAGTAAAGAATGATTTTTATCAACCGCGGTCTCAAGCAGTCATTGTCTGATGGTAAATGGTTTGATCCGTGGATAAGTCAACACTGGGATTTGCATCGTCGAGTTGCTGAAATATATCGTAATTTGCCAGCACATTTAACAGTTAACGATATTTTTTTTGCTGTTGAAAACTTTAAAACGCTATATGGCGACCTGTTTATTACTGGAGAAGTAAGTCGCCATTTAGCTAGAACCGGAGCGGAGATACCTACGCTTGATGCTGCTGTAAAAGGTTCTAAGTTTTTAGTAGAGTGGCGTGATATCGCAGAGGCGATTGAATTAATAGAAGATGGGCAAGGTAACTCTTTATTAGATAAAGAGGCTAAAGAAGTGATGCCATCTTTTTCTTATAAAGAAGATCAAGTTCCCAATTCTGTTATTAGCTTAAAGATTCAACAGTATACCTCTGTTGAATTTGTAAAACGTTTACAAACATCTACAAATCGAACCATGGCAATTCGTCCAACTTCTTTAGCGGGTTGGATTTGGTCATTAATATGTCGTGATGTAGTGGAAAATATAGATTACAAGGACTGTTCGGGGTTTGACATGTGCGGACGTGAACTTCCCAATTTGACCCCGGGAGGGAAAATGGCTTTGCATTGTTCTGGATCTTGCCAGAAGCGTGCAAGTCGAAAAAAGATTTTAGCGAACTCTAATTTACTTAAGAATAGTTTCTTGTAGTTCTGCCCGCATTTTGGAAATTTCTGATGCTGAAAAACCGCTTCGTTGGAGACAGCTTTGTATTTTCAGAAATGGTCCTGCTAGATAACTTTTTAGTGCGCTTTCATCGTTCCATATGCTATATAGCCATATACGGCCCTCATTAAAATTATCGGGAGTTACTGCAAAAGTCTGACAGCCAAGATCATTTTTTATATCTGGAATATATTTTTGTAGTTCATGTATTAAGCCATCTCGTGATTCAGTAGTAAGTGAACGAATTAATTGTGCCTCTGCTTGCTTACGGGTACTTAACGCTTTTAAATCTTTTGATTCCGCATATTTTTCTTCGAATGGATACGTGGCACCAATCGGCCGATAACGATCAATTTCTTTTTCTAATCGAGTTGCCTCCAAACTTAATACGCTAACTTCTATTTCTAATTTTTCTGCTTCAACGAGACTGTTTGATCCCGTTTTTTCCATCCATCCTGTCAAGATAATCATATTAGAAGAGTAATGGAAAAGCTGGTGAAATTCAGTGGACGTTCCATAGAGATCAATGTTTTATTTCTTTAGAGGATTCTGTCCGAATGTTGGTGGCTTTTTACCTAGAAAAGTTTTCCCCCAATTTCCATATTGACGCCAACTTATTAATGCATGCGATGCGGCTTGGCGTGCATTACGTAACTTGCGCTTAGGGGGATGGTTCATACGACTAGCAGTTGTGCCAGATAAGTTGTGGATAGTATCGACAATTAAGCGACAAGACTGGGCCGCATGTGTGCAAGACAAAAATCCCATGTGGTGAATGTTTGAGGTTCCTGCTTGAGTACGTATCAGAGTTCCAGATGTTTTTGGTTGTCTTGGCCAAGTCACTCCAAATCGACTTGATAGTTCTTGCATACCAAGTTCAATATTTGGGACAATAATTCCTATATGAAATAGATTATCGAAGTTAACCATAGGAATAATTTATGCTTTTTCAGAAACTCCTACAAGGAACTTTTTATGCGTTGTTTTATTAAATCATGTATAAAACAACGCATAAAAATCTGTAGTTTAAGCTGTTCAAGATAGGTTTAGTGGGTAAAACTAGTTTTATGCAGATAGATATTTCGCAAGGCTTGAAGCTGGAAAATTTTCCAGCAGTTCAATTAGTTACTAGCGTAGAGAATGATACTGGTCTGTTGCACAAGGCCAAGATGGCTCGATCAGATGAGCGAGTTATGACTTCAGGTTGGGCGGTTACAAATCTTTTACACCTTGAGCTCTCGATGAAAGATCAACTTTGGGAACAAAAATTACAAATGGGGAGCCAGTTTGGTGCGACATTTGATCCTTGGATACAGAGATATTGGGATATGCACCGACGAATAAATGAGGATTTTTCTGTCTTTTGTGGAGATGTGAAAGTCGATAGGTTTGGTGAATTTGTGAAGAGTTTTGTCGGAATATATGGAGATTTATTTAATTCTATACCCGACACTCAAACGTTAAAAACCTGGTTCGTTGAGCTAACTGAAATTTCTTATGCAGTTGGAGTGCTCAAAGAAGTAGAGCGTTTACAGAACGAGGCTAATAATTTTTATGCGATGACTCAAGTACAGACTATGGTGGTCCAAGTTTTTGCAAGACGAGCGATCGAAGCTGCTGTGAATGCTAGAGATCAGGAAGCGGAAGAGTTAAGGGAAAGTCTTTGCGAGTTAGAGTGTGTCGATATATCTGATGCGGCTGGCCTTGTTGCGCATAAATTAAAAAAATACACTGAGTTAGGCACTGCAGAACAACTATCAGATTCATTATTTTCACAGAGCCCAAAGCCAAATTGCCTAGCAGGTTGGTTATGGTTGTTAATTGCACGAGACCTATTTAACGGTATTACCTATGAGAGGTGTACTGGAAAGGGATCTGATCAATTGGGTTGTAGTAGGGAAATTCCTAGTGTTATACCAATTGGTGCAAATAGCACAAAATGTTTTAATTGTGAGACGAAAAATTGATGCAAGGGTAATATGCTTTCTAGGTCTGTTGAAGGGAGTGGAAAATGATTGTTATTGCAGGTTGGATTGAACTTGATCCGGTAAAACGTGATCAAGGACTTATTGATGCAAAGCCTCTGATCGATGCTGCTCTGGAGGAACCAGGTTGTCGTGCCTATACATGGACAGCAGATGTACAAGTTTCAAATCGTATTTGGGTTTATGAATTGTGGGATGATGAAGCTTCCTTAGCTTTTCACTTTAGAGAGGCTCCGTATAAAGATATGGGAGCGCATTTAGGTACTTGTGGAATCGTTGGTTCTGAGATTTCCAAATTCCGTGTTGATTTAGAAGAGCCGGTCTATGATCCGACGGGGACGCCGAGGGCAGATTTTTTCACAGCTTAAAAAAAGCAATTAATGCTTGCCCTGGGATGGAAGTACTAATTAGACTCCACACATATGTTTTTGACTAAATGAATTGAAATTATCAAGAATAAAATACCCCTATTAGTAAGAGAAAATTTAGTTCTATATGATGAAAATACTAGGGTTTATATTCTTAGTTGCTTTGACGGCTGCATGTGACGGATCGGCTGTTGATGCGCCACCCAGCGATGTGGTTAGCACTGCGTCAAGTACTTCGCAGGTTACGTCTACACGCATTCTTACTGCACAAGAGATAATTGATAAATCCAAGACGTTTATGTATCAGCTGAGAGAGTACTGGTACATGTATGAAATGATTGTTAAGTCTCCCAATCTCGAAGCAAAAGCTAACGAGATTGGGAATTTTCAGTCTCCCGACAAAATAGCAGGTATTGCGAAGGTCCCTGGGGAAAGCTCCTCTTATATAGGCATAGGTAGAACATGCTATGTGGAGGAAGATAAGCATGGTGGGAAAGAATGGTCAGAATTTGAATGTGGAAGGACGCTCGTGTATGAGATGTTTCTTCCAACAAATAATTCAATCTTGGACATCGGGATAACAGCTACGCCTGAGTTAATTGACTCAGATGGAGATAGACCCACTGCTTACTTTATAGACAACGGTGGCTCAACTGATCTTTCAAACATAGAAGGTACTGACGTGTGGGCTGATCTATTTCTTGGAGATGATGCACCAGGGATACCCGAGAGGTTCAGAATACAATATTGGATAAACGCTGAAAATTTTAGATTACAGACACTGGTGCTCTCTTTTTATATAGCTCCAGAAGCGATTAACGACCAGTTTAGGGAATCTCTTGGGCTTGAGGAGGGAGATCCTCTTGAGTTCATATTTGTTCATGAATTTAGACCACTAGCAGAAGAGGTTCCTGAGATAAAACCTCCTCCAACTGCAACAGCTCCTCCAACTGCAACAGCTCCTCCAACTGCAACAGCTCCTCCAACTGCAACAGCTCCTCCAACTGCAACAGCTCCTCCAACTGCAACAGCTCCTCCAACTGCAACAGCTTCTCCAACTGCAACAGCTTCTCCAACTGGAGAGGTTCCTGAGATAAAACTTTCTGCTGTTCCATTATTTGTTGCAGTGGGAGAGCAAGGAACAATTATCACCTCATCGGATGGAACAACTTGGACTGCACAGGTTTCTGAAACAGCGGAATGGCTCAGGGGAGGTGCCTACGGAAACAGTACCTTAGTGGTGGTGGGTTTTTCTGGAACAATTCTCACTTCATCAGATGGAACAACTTGGACTGCACAGGTTTCTGAAACCTCTAATAATCTTGGGAATGTCATCTACAAAAATAGTACCTTTATGGCAGTAGGTAGGGATGGAACAATTCTCACTTCATCAGATGGAACTGATTGGACCACCAAGGCTTCTGGAACAACAAAAAATCTGTGGGGAGTTACTTATGGAAACAATATTTGGGTAACAAACGGTAATAATGGAACAATTCTCACCTCATCGGATGGAACAGATTGGATTACCAGGACTTCTGGGGTAACAGAAGAACTCAATGAAGTTATCTATGAAAACAGCACATTCGTGGCATTTGGTAATAGTGGAACAATTCTCACTTCATTGGATGGAACAGATTGGACTACCAGGACTTCTGGTACCTCAAACAATCTTCCAGCTGGCACCTACGGGAACGCTACTTTCGTGGCAGTAGGTAGGAATGGAATCATCATTACCTCGTCTGATGCAGTCACTTGGACTATTAGGACTTCTGGAACATCAGAGCATCTTAGAGGAGTCACCTACGGAAACGGTACATTCGTGGCAATAGGTATGGAGGGAGGCATCATTACCTCATCTGATGCAGTCACTTGGACTACTAGGACTTCTGGAACATCAGTGCATTTTAGAAGAGTGATATACAAAGAGTAACCCCCTCCCCAGCTTACGTCTGAATCCTCAATCACCTTTAGGTTATCGTGGTCATGAAGTTGATGATCCAACTTCTATACGAATTGTAATACGTGCCCCTTCTGCGGAAGGATTGCAACAATTTATGCAGGAACAAGCTGAAAATATTGCTAGCTTTGGGGTCTGAAGAAATTATTGTTTGCACAGACATGTAACGCTACAGGTGAAGTTTCAAATAGGCCTAGATTTCTTTAGCAGTTTGGGGTGTATTTCCCCTCTACTCGGCGATTTACGACCGTTCTAGCTGAATTGACGTATTAACTAGTGGTTTTTACGTAAGTAATAAACAATCTCTTTCATCGCTAGGCAGTCAATTTCGTTATAGGCTTTTATCTCATTCATCAAAGGTATATCACTTAAAGTACATCCCCTTGATTGTGCTTCTTGATCACACCACCAGGCTCCAACCATTGCCCCTAAGCCATCTGTTGGTCCCTTAGGCCAATCAAGATTTATGAGATTTAGGCTATTGAGTGCTTTAGCGACTGATTTTAATCCAAAATTATGTGAACCTCTGATTGCTACAGGTTCTGCTTTGACAACCATTTCCAAGAAATCAAACCATTTCAATGGCGGCCAGTTTTGATTAGAATGACGCTTTCTAGCTGAGTGTGATCCAGTTTCAAGCCAATTGACTTCTGCGTTAGACCAATGAAGTACTTGAGGTATTTCTTCTGGGTTGATGCGTTCATAGATTTTATTCATATGATTAAACCAATCATCAATCATTATTTTTTCTGATTTTTCCGTTAATCGGTTTGTAACAAAGCTTTCAAATTGCCATTTTCCCGCTTCAATATGTCCACAACCGATCATGAAGATTAGTTCGTTTCCGGTGATATTTGGGAATGCTGAAAGATCTGTGTTTAGTGTGTTGACGATTTCAAAGTCAACATAGAATTCCAATTTTGGTTCTTTATGCCAGCTTGAACGATTAGCTAGTATTTCTTCTGGGGTAACAGGTTTTTCTGAAAGTTCCCGATTGATATGCAGTAAAGCATTAAACCTTGGAACCTGAATATCACCAGATATACCGATAGTTTCGGCATTAACCCTTGGGTCACTCCATCGTTCTATTCCTTTGCTATTGGCCAAAGATCGATTTTTTACGCTTACTCGAAACAGTGCTGTGAGGTCTTCTGTTTGTATAAGAATCTTTTGTACAGCGTCTGACCAGTGACTTTGAGATGCTTTTGCGTTCACCCTAAGTTCTTCTGTTGAAGGTTTCGGTAGTACATTCCAGGTTTTGCCATCTTTGCGGAGACGTCTCATCCAATCTGCTGCTTCGTTTGCCAATGATGTAAGTTCTTCTCCTTCATCAGTTTGGCGCTCTGTAATTATGGGTCCTAACCTATCCATGCAGTTCGAACTATTGTGTTCTGTTCCAGATATTTTTTGTTTCCAGCCTCTGCCGAGTAGGAAGGCAACTGAAGGTTCATATTTTTGGAGTTTTGCTAGTGCACGGTTATAGATAAATGCCTGTACTTTCGATGCTTTAAAATTTTGGCTGTGACTTAAGATCCCATCTCTTCGTAGTTCAAGGGTAATAAATTTCACATTCACTACCAGGTAATGCCAAGTGGCTCCTGGTAGTCCAGGTGCAGCCTGAGATGCGGCAGCATTAGATAATGCGGAAGGGAATATTTTCGCAAGTATGTCTGAGCGAAATAGGAAATCTGGCGAACCATAAGTTTTTGATTCTAGATCCTGTAGTGTTCCTTGGAAGATGATCTCTGCACCGTCGAGCATAGCCGCATATGTTTCTTGAAAGGTATGTGGCTTATTTGTGTTGTTATGATTAGGTTCGATTTTTAATACGTTTGCAAGGGTCTCTAGGTGGTTTAGTACCGCGTTTTCAAAGTTTTTACCTTGTTCAAAAAGGACATGTGCAAAATCTGTACGTGTATCAACTTGGTCTTTGGAGAATCCATTTTCTGTGCCATATAAATCAAGCCAATCGATAAGTGGATTCTTGAGAATATAGTTACGAGTTGATGAAGCAGCAACCCAATTAATTGATTGCACAAAATTATCGGTATCCTTGGTTCCTTCCTCAAACGTTTGCATTTTTGGAACTTTCAAAATTATTTTGGTTAAGTGTATATCTTGTACTCAACAACAATATTCTAAGACGTTAAGGAGATAGAATTCGAAAACTAGATTGCGAGTATTAGATGCGGACCTTTCGGATGACTGGCTACAACTATTTAACTGTTACTACAGTTTTGGTGACTCTTGTTCTTATTACGATTGGCTCAATAGTTCGGACTACTGAATCTGGATTGGGTTGTCCGGATTGGCCCCTCTGTTATGGCCAGCTTTTTCCTCCTGCTGAAAAGATTGCGATCATCGAATGGTCTCATCGAACATTTGCAGCACTTACTGGGCTGCTCATTATTGCCCAGGCTATATTCACAGTCCTGTTTAAAAGAAAAGATGGCGTACTAGTAAAATTATCTGTAGCAACACTTCCCTTACTGTTGATACAGGCGGAATTGGGCAGGCGTACTGTGGAGGCAGAGCTACCTCCTGCACTTGTCGCATTTCATCTATTTACCGCATTAGCTTTGGTCGCTGTCTTATCAATTATTACAACGTATGCATGGTTAGGAATTAGGCGAATTCGCACTTTTACACCACAAAGAATAAAAGTTGTTCGAGCCGCTTGGGTTTGTGCTTTTTCAGTAGCTGGAGTGATAGCTGTGGGAACTTATGCTGTTGCCACGGATGCTGGCTTTGCGTGCACAACATGGCCTGATTGTAAAGAGGCTATGACTCCTTTTGTTACTGGGGGACGGTTGCAGACTATTCATTGGATCCATCGTATTTCTGTCCTAGTGCCTTTTCTAACAATTGGGTATGTTCACATGACATTAAGCCGTTTGCCGAGGCCTGACCAGAGATTGAGAATCCTTGCAATTATCGCGGCAGTTATTTTCGTTGCACAAATCTTTATTGGTGCGTTGAATGTTTGGACAGAATGGGCGGAATGGGCCCGAGTGGCACATTTGCTTTTTTCGGCATCAGTTTGGGCGCTTTTCTGCTCGATAGGAGTCTTGGCGTTATATGAGAATCGCGAGATAACAATTTCTAAATGAAGTATTTTTTCAATAGAGGTCTCATCCGTATCCCAGAACCTTTAAAGGTTGGGAGGGTGATCCTTGATTATCTGACCTTGATGAAGCCATCAATCGTTCTGCTACTTCTTGTTACGGCTTTGCCTGCGATGGTCCTTGCAGAAGATGGTTGGCCTGGTTGGGCTCTTGTAAGCTCAACTCTTCTTGGCCTTATTCTTTCAGCGGGTGGTGCTGCAGCAATCAATATGGCAGCTGATGCGAAAATTGATGCACTTATGGAACGAACTAAATCTCGTCCAATACCGAGGGGAACGATTACACCTCGCAATGCTGTGATCTATGGTTTGTTATTAGGTTTACTTGCTGGTATATGGCTTTGGTGGACAGTGAATGTGCTTTCCATGGCGTTGGCACTATTTGCCTTTTTTTATTATGGCGTCGTTTACAGTTTGTTTTTGAAGCGTAAAACGGTCCATAACACTGTCCTTGGCGGTATTGCTGGTTCGTTACCTGTTTTAATAGGGTGGACTGCAGTAACAAATGGGATTAATCCAACTGGGTTGCTGTTGTTCATCATTGTTTTTTGCTGGCAACCACCTCATTTCTGGGCCCTTTCTTTGGGTCTTGTGAGTGATTATGCCGCTGCAAAGATACCTATGGCTCCTAATGTTATTGGCTCTGAACTAACAAAGAGACAAATGGTTGTATGGTCATCACTCACGCTACTCTCGTCAATACTGTTTACTTTTGTAGCTTCAATGGGGTGGTTTTACTTTGCTGTTGCTTTTATAACCGGTTTAGGTTTTTTGTATATTTCACTTCGGTTAACTCGTCAAACTGACTCTCGGGGGGCGCGAGGTATGTTTAGATATTCTACTATTTACTTAACTCTTCTTTTTGCAGCTATGGTAGTCGATCAGCTTTTACTTTCCTGATTATTAGATAAAAACCTGTTTTTACTATTGGAAATACTTGATGTGCTTGATAATATTAGCCCAGTTAAGTAGGTATAGATGGCTTCAATAATTCTGCTGGTTTTGAAATCATTGGGTACTTTTTTTGTCCTCTCTGTGTCCTTACTATTTATTGGCTGTGCTTCTTCACTACTTCTTGGAGTCATTGGGGTTGTAGTTTTCCACAATGACATATTTATGATTCTTCTACTTTGTACTGGGGGCTTGCTACCTATAATTACTATATTTTTGGCAAATTCATTTCGTAGACTTGAAAGACGGCTGAAGGCATTCTCACCTTATGGTAGGAGCTCGAACAAATATTTTCGGCAAACTTATGTTCTGCCACGGCAGGGTATGAATCAGTACGCGCATGTACGCATGATTGCATTTATCCATGAATTACAAAAAATGCGGAGTGCAGGCTCATCTGAAAATTCTTACGCAGAACCTAAATCCGTTCCTCTTCGACAGGAAATTACGAAAAGTAGTGTCGAAGAGGAACGGATTTAATCGATTCCTTTTTTAGCCATCTCTGCAGGAAGCCGTTCTTTGCCACCTGCTGTTGTGAGCACTTCCCGCATATTTTCAATGTGGTCAAGGATCGGTATTTCTTGTAGTTTCCTGATCCGATCCTTGAGTGCTGCTCTTACCCCACTCCTAAGCTCTTTTTACCGTCCGATATGCTTCAGGTGGCTCCTCCCCGAGCATTGTTTTGCCAAGAGCACCATAATGACGCCAGCTAACGCCACCGTGTGCAGCAGCCTGATGTGAATCACGCAACTTGCGTTCTAGTGGATGATTCATTCGGCTTGCGGTTGTTCCTGCAAGGTTGTGAATATTATCGACAATCACTCGGCATGCTTGTGCTGCATGTGTTGAAGAGAGTGACCCGCGCCTGCCAAACTCCCATTCTGGGACACTTCTTCCACCTTCCAGAGGCCCTAAATTTTCTTCAATTTGCTCTTGTGCTTCCATCAAGAAGGCACGTGCTGCCATCCAATTCGCTTCATTTTCAGCTAAACGAATGTATGCTTCGGGCTGGTCTTTTAACAGGGAACCAGACATCCAAGGAGTTTTATGTGTCGCAAGTTTTATAAACTCATCCATTGCTCCCCTCGCAATTCCAAGCGCTACAGCAGCTTTGTTATAGGGGACTTGAGCAGGATTACGATGCGTTGGGTTTTCCCAAGTTGTTGTAGAAGCAAGTGCATCTTGCGGAAGTACATGTTCGTCAGGTATATGTCCAACTACACGTACATCGTGGCTACCAGAACCTCTTAGTCCTGCCATATCCCACGTATCAACAACTTCAAATTCACCCCGCGGTACCATGAAGGCCGCTTCTACTTGTTTTCCGGTCGCGGTGTCAATAGTTTCACTAGTGAGAATCAAATTCCAGGTTGCGTTGTAACTACCACTTGCGAACGCTCCTTGATATTTGACATCCCATCCACCGCCTGAACGAGTGGCTTCCCTTCCCGGGAAGGGGCCATTTGGAGTGCCAAGTCCAGAACACACAAGCATGTTCCAGTCATCACTAATCTTATGAGCAAGTGGTAAACCCATTTGGCGCAGGATAAGAGCATTGATTTCTGAATTAATTTGCACACACCAACCTACGGATCCATCGATCGCTGCGGTTGCTTCAATGACCTCAATTTGTTGCCTAGCAAGCATATCTTCCCCACCCAATTCGGTTGGCATGGTATGTCGATAGAGCCCTGCATCAGCTAGCACTTGGCTACCCCAATCAGGAAGTCTTCGAATTTTTTGTGCTTCTTCTCCTACTTCAATCAGTTTTTCTTTGATACCTGCAATACGATCAAGAATTGGCGTTTCTGCCAATTTTGCGCTTTTGTCTAGAATTTCCTGTCTAACCATTAAATCCTCCTAATGTGAAACATATTCTAGAATTTTGTTTCAAGTTCGCCAAGTAGTAGATTTTTGGATTTATTAAAAAAGTAAAAATATTGTGGTCTTTGAGAAAAAAGACAGGTAAAGTTTTTTTATGATCTTGAATACAAAATCCTTTTTGGCGATTGTTCTTATTTGTGTTCCGGTTGGGGTGATTATTCCGTTTATCTTAGATGGATCTGGTTCATTTGTTGGTTCAACAGTAGTTGCGGGTATAGGATTGCTTGCATTAGTAGGGGCGTTACTATCGATAGGCGCTTTACTTTTACAAGTGTTCCATTGGCTTCGGTGTAGGAGAATTATTGAACATGAATGAACATTGTGAAGATGGAAGTGCTCTTATGGATGCGCCATTTGTTTTTGTGGGAGATGAGAATATGCTTCGCCCTAATGAAGTGGCTGAGATTGAGATTGAAGGGGATAGCATATTGCTCTGCAACTCTGAAGGTCGTTATTATGCGATTCAAAATCTTTGTACCCATGATAATGCGCCGTTAGGTTTAGGTAGATTAATTGGCTGGGAGATTGAATGTTCCCGACATGGAGCAAAATTCAATGTAACAAATGGGGATGAGTCTAGTGATTGGATGCTCCAATCGTTGGTGACATTTCCCTTACGAATTCGTGATGGGAAAATTGAAGTTCAATATACTAAGCCAGAACCGCCAGCTTTTCGTCTTATTGGGGATAGGAACCAAGGCTGATTAGATCTATAGTTTTTGGGTGTTTGAGATTCGCAGAAAATTCGCAGCATTTAATCTCTCAAAAAATATTGCCGATGCTTAGAAGATAAGTCTAAGCACTAAGTATCTATATAAACTTTTAAGAATATACCGTGCATATAGTACACACCGTGACTGAATCGATATTTCTTTACTCCGCCCTGTTGGGACACTATTAAGGGAAACGTTTTTGTTTCTAGCGATTAAATAGGGATATCCCCTCTATTTAAATCTATTTTTGATTCGGTTTATAGCGCTTGCATAGTTCACTCTGATAACGGGGATGGGGGTGTGCGTCAGAACATACTTGCTGTGAGTTTCCCAAGCCAGGGTTAACTGCAGTTACCATCCCCCTTTTTTATTGCTTTTCTACAATTTCATGTATGGGGGAATATGGCTACCAAAGAAGAAACTCCGATGTACGACATTGTCACCCCTGAAAAGTCTTTGTTCTACTTAAAAATGGAATTGAGAGATAAAGGGGAAACTGAACTTTCCGAAGAAGAAATCGAACGGCTTATCGCTGCCGGAATCATGAAAAGGAAGAAGGGGAAAAGTTAATTAAATAGGTAGACTCTTAAAGAGCTGCTACCAGATTCCCCAACCCGCACCATTTCAGTAGTTTTTAGGCCCAATTTCCCCGTTTTACGCACGACTTTCAGTAATTTATATATTAAAAGGGAATTATTTTTGTTCCGTATGCAATATCAGACATTAGAGCAAGTCCGAATATAATACTCAATGCCCCAGCTATACCAGAAACTCCCGCATAGAGTTTTTTGCTCGACCCCGTAAGTGCAAATGGAATCCCAAGCAGTAACGTGATGAGTGACATTGATAGAACGGTTCCGATACCGAATAAGATGAGGTATAAAACTCCAACCCAAAATGAAGAAATGGTTGGAAGGAGCGCTAGCATTACAGCAGCACTACCAGCAAGTCCGTGCACCATGCCGATCGTAAAAGACTTAAGTCGAAATACTGGCTTACCGAATCTAAGAAAGCCATGCTCCACTTTCCTATGAGGATCTTCAGCCGGTTCATGAGTACCATGGATGTGAACGTGGAGTCCGTCATCATGTTCATGTTCGTGTGCATGCAGTCGACTTTTTCGAAGATTCCAATAGACTTGAATCCCTAAGAAAACAAGCATTATTCCAACCCCAAATTCAAAAACATGCGAAATTCGATCGTATTGGTCGAGTAGAACTTCTTTGAAGAGAAGAATCAAGATTCCAATAATTAAAAGTGGCATAGTGTGCCCAATGCCCCAAGAAGCACCAATCCACAGTCCTCTTAGAATATTTTTCGAGTCATTTACAATAGTTGCTACAGCAACAACGTGATCTGCATCCGTGGCGTGTTTGAGGCCAAGCAGAAAACCTAGGATTACCGCTGCTGCCAAACCATATTCAGATTCCATATGTTGCCCCAAAAGTTAGCCAGTAAACATGTTACTACTGAAAGGTTCAACAAAGGCTACACCATGGCATTAAGGTGAGTTGACTCTTTCGTTTGCTGCATTCTCAATGCAAACTCTTTTGAAAAGCCATTTATTTAGTGGAAAAGTCACATTGCCTCCAGGCTTCGTACAAGACTATGGAAACTGCATTGGCTAAATTAAGACTTCGATTTGAAGGTGTCATAGGGATAGAGATAAGTAGATCGTCATCGAAAGTATTTAAAAAATCATCCTTGAAGCCAACACTTTCAGGTCCAAATATGATTGCATCACCCGGAGAAAAAGAAACCTGTGTGTAAATACGGTTTGTCCGTGGGGTCACTACATAGGGTTGCTTCATGGACAAGCTATCGAAACAGTTTTGTATTGTGCTATGTACGAAAACATTTGTTAGGTCAGAGTAATCAAGGGAGGCTCTTTTTAAATTTGGATCGTCTAACTGAAAACCTATTGGCTCTATTAAGTGGAGATTCGCCCCCGTATTCGCACATAGGCGAATAATATTTCCTGTGTTATGAGGTATTTCAGGATGGTATAGGATGACGTTAAACGGTTTTTTCTGCATCTCAATGTTTTTTAACCTTTTGGATAATTTTGTATCTGCTATTGATACATACTCAAAAGAGATTCCTGGAGTAGTTTGATTGAAGACATCACAGGAGAGGATCCTGCTTGCAAATCATTGGGGTATTCTTCCCAGCTTGAACCTCTAGGAAAAAGTAAGAAAGCATCCCATAAAAAGATGCCATCACGAGCTGCTAATCCAATATTTTTTCCTTGTTTTGCAAACCAGGTACCAACGATGTCCTGATCATCCCAATAATGTGTAACTCGTTTATCGGTAAGCAATTCCTTTGGCCAAGCCTCTCGTGAGCCACCCCTATAACCACGAAACCATATCGTATATACAGCTATATCTATATCAGGATTTTTTGTGAGGATAGTTTGTACCGCACGGGCACCATTTCTGCAAACACCTCAGGTTGGGGAGAAGAGCAGGATTAATCGAGGCATTTGGTGATCCTTCATGAATTGTCCTTGAAGGGCCTCAATACTCCAAAGATCCTTTAAAACCAGGCTTGAGCCGGTCTCTTTTTCCTCTGAAACAGTGTTGTTTGGGTTTTTGGTTTGTTTACTGGTGTTTGCAGTTGTGCAGGAAGCTGTACTTACCAGTATGAGCAGAAGACTAAATAGGAATAGCGTTATTAATCTCACATGGTTAGGTTACTGGGTACTACCTTAATTGCATACTTAACCTGCCTGAATAATTAACCGCTAGTATTGCATGGGGGAGCTTATGCCTAATGGAGACAGTTTGTTTGATCTGAGTGGAAAAACAGCATTGGTGACTGGTGGTAGTCGTGGTCTTGGTCGTGAGATAGTCTTAGCTTTTGCTCGTGCTGGTGCTGATGTTGTGATTGCGAGTCGTAAACTTGATTCATGCGAACAGTTAGCGGAAGAAGTAAGAAATGAGACAGGGCAAAAAGCCTTGCCGATTGCATGTCATGTTGGTGATTGGGATCAAGTAGAGCAACTTGCAGATGCTTCGTATGACCATTTTGGGAAGGTGGATATCCTAGTAAATAACGCAGGTATGTCACCGTTGTATGACAATTTAGCTTCAGTAAGTGAGTCGTTATACGACAAGGTCTTAGATGTTAACTTGAAGGGGCCATTTCGGCTCACTGCATTAATTGGCTCGAGAATGGCTGAAGGTGATGGTGGGTCAGTGATTATGGTTTCAAGTATGGCATCGGTGCGTCCAGGGAAAAATGCACTTCCTTATGCTGCGGCTAAGGCAGGATTAAATGCAATTACGATTGGCTTTGCTCATGCGTATGGTCCAAATGTGCGAGTCAATGGAATAGTTCCTGGCCCATTTTTAACGGACATTGCAAAAGCCTGGGATATGGAGAGTTTTGAGAAGCGAGCCGAAGAATCAATACCACTTGGACGTGCAGGGGATCCTCATGAAATTGTTGGTGCTGCATTGTACTTTGCTTCATCTGCCTCTAGTTACACTACTGGTTCGCTTTTACAAGTTGCTGGTGGAAGCTGAATCTAAGACAATACTCCACCAGGTAATATATGTGGAAAGCTAGCTTTTGTTTTTTTGTATTAATCGGGTCTGTAGCCTTCTTTTCGTGTGGTGGCTCTAGTATAAATGCACCTTCGGTACTTGTTAGGGCTAGCGATTTGCCTGGAGATTGGTCGAAACATAATCCTGTGGACGACGGATATGATGGTCCGTGTGATGGGGAATATGTACGCCCACGATTGATTATGGGTGGTGAATTAAAAGAAGTTGCCTATGAAAAGAAAGATATAGGTCCATTTTTTCTCCAGTCTTTAATCAGTTTTGGAAAAGAATCAGAAGCTAAAAATGAATTCGATCGCATTGTTTATCTTTGGGAAAAATGTGCATCACAAGGATATTGGGATGACCCGGTTAGCCCTAGAGTTATTACGCAAGGAGTTGAAGAGATTTTAGCGGATGAAGTATATGGTTTCGAAAACTTCTTTGGCTGGACACACATAGAGGGCGTGGAAGCTTTTGAGTACGCAACCTCTACTGAGTTAATTGTGCTTCGGGATAATTTTATTCTTTGGTCTAGCTATACTTGGTTAGCAGAATTTGGCAGTCCAGAACATGGTGAAGAAGTATTTCTTGCAGCATTAGGATATGCGGATACAAAGTATACGGAATATTTAATTGAGTCTAAGTAGCGCTAAGGGTTTTCTTTTAAAGAGATAATTTAATAACCCATTGCCTTACTTGATATAAGCTATTTTTATGGATTGGCCTTGGCATTTCGTTATTCCAGTTGCCATAGGAGCTGCCTTTGTAACAGTCCTATTGGTTAGATTGTGGCGACGTCTCGTGTAGGTGCATATGTGGCGGATAGTAGGATTGTATTCAGCTCGATTAACTACTTTTAGCCCTTAGGTTTTTGGGCAAGCATCTGAATTACGGATTCATTTTTATTTTGTTCGTTGGTATATTCTGCTTCTTCAAAGTAAATCAATTCCCAATCTTTAAATTCGTCTTCCAGATCTTGTGGATGTACAAGATAAGCATCATTACTTGGTCCCCACTCAAATTTTTTTTGATCTTTTCCGTATGTTTGAAAAATAATATGCCCCCCTGGTTTAATAGATTTCTTGAGTCCTCGAAAGATAGATGGTTCATAAAAGTATAAATTGGTGGCAAGATCCCACACTTCATTACCGAGATCGAAAGCTAGTAGATCTGCTTCCAAAGTTTTAACTTTTACACCAAGTTTGGCGGATATCTGGTCACACCAATGTAATGCAGCTTGAGAAATATCTATGGCAGTTACTTGATAACCATTCTGTGCAAGAAAAATAGCATTCCTTCCTGTCCCTGCGGCTAGACAAATTGCTTGTCCTGATGGCAGTCCTTGGGTCATTTCGACGAGAAAGGGGACGGGTTGCATATTTGGTCGATAATCTGAATCTTTATAGCGCTCCTCCCACTTATTCCTAGAGTTTAGCGTTTGTTTATTCACTTATTCCATCCCATATGTTTTAAAATCTCACGTATTTTAAATTTCCGCTATTCGGTTTCGACTTGCGGGAATTTGGGTGCTTCTTCAGCAGCTTTTTGTGTCCATCGGAGCATTTTTTTGAGCCGATTATGTTCGTTTAATATTTGTTCTTCAGAAAGTGAATAAGCGTAGCCCTCAGGTCCACCGTTCCTACTCTTTTCCCATAATCCAAGTAGGTCTTCAACTTCTGCAAGGACGTTCGAAGGAACAGCTTTACGAGGAAATCTTAGCTCAGCTATACGTCGCCAGGCAGCAGCTAAACTTTGTTGGGGGGTACCTACTCCCTTTACAAGATCCTCTTCTATTGCAGAACGTAAGCGTTTTATAGTGGGTTCCAATTGTTTTTCTGTATAGAGGATTTCAAAATCCTCGCGAAACATTGGCGGTAATTCAGAATCTTTCACCATCATTCTCTCGTCAGATTGTTATTTTCAGAACATCATAGCCTTTGATATGCAATATGGGCCATATTTAATTTAAAGGAACCAAACCTATTTAAGATTTCTAATTTCGAAATGCTCTAGAATTGTAACTGATGTTAGTTTTAGCGATTGAGTCTTCTTGTGATGAAACTGCAGCAGCAGTTATTGAGAATGGTAGGATAATTCATTCCTCTATTGTTGCCAGTCAAATTGAATTGCATGCACAGTATGGCGGGATTGTTCCCGAGGTTGCTAGCCGTGAACATTTACGCGCAATTATTCCTGTAATTCAGGAGGCTTTAGAAGAAGCTAATTGTTCGCTTGACGATCTTGAAGCAATTGCCGCTACCCGTGGCCCTGGACTTACTGGCGCCTTGCTTGTTGGTTATAACACCGGAAAGGCTATAGCTTTATCCAAAAAGTTGCCTTTTCTAGGAGTTAATCATTTAGAAGGTCATGTCCGTGCAAATTGGTTGGTAGAAGAAACACCACCCAGTTTCCCTGCTTTGGCTCTTGTTGTTTCTGGTGGACATACAGATCTTGTCTTTATGGAAGAGGATGGCAAATATGAGCGCTTAGGCGGAACTCTTGATGATGCTGCTGGTGAGGCATTTGATAAAGTTGGTCGACTTTTAGGGTTGCCTTTCCCCGGGGGACCTGCTGTGGCTAAAGAGGCGTTAAAAGGTGCAGTTTCTTCATTGAAACTTCCACGCTCTTGGTTGCCTGGAACTGCAAACTTTTCTTTTAGTGGACTTAAGACTGCAGTTCTACATAGCATTCGAAAAGACTCGTGGAGTCCAGAAGAAATTGCTTGGGAATTTCAAGAATCAGTAGTAGATGTTTTAGCTGGTAAGGTTGAAAAGTTCGCTACTGAACTACAAGCAAAGGAAGTTCTTGTTGCAGGAGGCGTTGCTTCAAACCAAAGACTTCGTGAAGAATTGAAAAGCAGGATTACTGTCCCTGTGAGGATTCCTCCCCCTAGTCTTTGTACTGATAATGCAGCAATGATTGGTGCAGCTGCCAGTCCGCGACTTTCTCGCGGTGAGCGTACCTCTTTAAGCGAAGATGTTTTTAGTACGAATGATTGGTCGGTTGTTTAGGTTGTGGCTTGAGGCCAATTAGGTAGGAGGTAACACCTAATCCAATAGTCAAAACAAGCATCCCTCCCCATAAGGGTATGTCAGAAAAAATGATTGAAACTGTTATGCCTATTCCTAAAATTGTAATTGCTTGAATTTTCGCCTTTGTTTTCATTTGGCGTTTTTCAAGGAAGGCATGTAGTTCAGTTCCGAAGAATTTATTTGTTGTTAGCCAGTTGTATGCTCTTGGTGAGCTTCGAGCAAAACAGGTTGCTGCAAGGATTAAGAAAATTGTTCCTGGCAGCAAGGGTAGGAGTAAACCTAAGATTCCTATAGCAACAAAGCCCGTTCCTAAGATTAAGAAAACAATGCGTTTTCCCTCATTTAGACTTCCTTTGATTGATTTCTTGTGTGCCAAATTTGTTATTCCCTAATGTTTGAGTAGGACTATATTAGCTTTTTTCAATTTAGATTGTTGTGTACGAGTTGCTATAAAAATTTTATCGTGTCACGATAAAATAATGGAGATCGGAATATATCAGGAAATTGATTCTGCCCTAAAAGGTGGTGAGTCAGTAGTCTTAGCGACTGTTGCTCGTACACGCGGGTCTACTCCTCGTTCTGTAGGTGCCAAAATGGTTATCCGTCAAGATGGTACTTTTTCCGGAACAATAGGTGGTGGGTGTGGAGAGGCAGAAGTTTGGCAAGAAGCAATGGATATTTTTAATGATGGTGAATCAAAAATTGTAACTGTTGATTTGACAGAACCTACAGATGGTGAAGATAAGATTTGTGGTGGTGTTATGGACGTTTTTGTTGAGAGAATAGTTGATGCAGGCGCATAACCGTCGTGATGTTGTAGACTAGTGCGATAAAGCTTCATAAGGAGGCCGTTATGCCTACCCTACTTTTCGGTACTCTTGGTGGTCCAGAAATTGCCATTATTGCTGGTGTAATAGTCCTTATGTTCGGTGTTGGCAAGATTAGTGGCCTTGGCAGAGAATTTGGTAACTCGATTAAAGAATTCCGTCGTGCTGTGAAAGAACCGATCGATGCTGAATCAGATGATTCGTCGGTTGAAGATCAGCCTCAAACAGTTGCTTCAGTTCAGGAAACACAAGAATCCCCGCAATCTACTGCTACTGATAGCACTGATACAAAGAAAAATATTTTCTAATTTTTTGAGAGGTTTGATTAGCTTTCCCATCTAGATGGGAAAGGATTAGAGAGCTTGTTTGAGGACAGGCTTTTTTATTACGATCCTCCTGCAACTGCAGGAACAATACTAACTTCAGAATTATCTTTTAATACGGTTTCCATTCCTTCTTCAAATCGCACATCTTCACCGTCAATGTAAACATTTACGAAACGCCGTAATTCGCCATCTTCTTCAAGTATTCGTTCACTAAATCCAGGAAATCTTTTCTCAAGATCTGTAATACATTCGCGTAGAGTCGAACCGAAGCCATCTACTGTGGGTACATTGTCAGTAAGATTTCTTAACGGTTGTGGTATACGTACTAGAATTGCCATTTTCCCTACCTAACCTTCTATAATGTCGCCTGGTAAAGGATCAATGCGAATGCCTTGTTCCTCGGCCCAAGATATTCCCTCTTCAATTGCATGATTCTCACCTTCTAGTTCGAGAATAACCCAGCCTGTCGTCTCGTCAACATCGGCCATTCGGATATTCGTCACAATTTCAAATCGATGTCCAAGTTCATAAATTACAGGATGTTTAATTAATTGTGGTTCAAATGTAAATTTCAATCGTCGTTTTGGCATCAGTTCAAGTCCTCTTTTTTGGCTAGAGAAAGATAAGCCTGGTCAAAGCTTTGTTGAGTTGCTTCAATCTCCAGTGCTGGATTAAGTGAGTCTACAACAGCCTCAGCAGTTTTTGCTCCCGCACCGGTTATGAATGCAACAACTAATTCATCAGGTTCGATATGTCCTTGATCGACAAGTTGTTTTACACTTGCGACTGTCACACCCCCTGCGGTTTCTGCAAAGACGCCCTCGGTTTCAGCTAGAAGTTTAATCCCTTCGATAATCTCAGGATCACTTACTGATGCACAGGCACCATTAGTCTTCTGTAATTGAATCAAGCTGTAATACCCATCTGCAGGATTACCTATTGCAAGTGATTTTGCAATAGTATTTGGTTTCTGTGGTCGAAAGGTAAGTGTTTTTTCCCTCCAAGCAGTTGCAACTGGTGAACAACCTGTTGCTTGCGCTCCGCTCATTCGAGTTTGAGGTTTATCAATAAGCCCTGCTCTTGCAAATTCTTCAAACCCCTTCATGATTTTTACGAAGAGCGAACCACTTGCTATTGGAACTACGCAGTGATCAGGTGTACGCCAACCGAGCTGTTCGACAACTTCAAAGCCTAAAGTCTTTGAACCTTCTGAGTAGTACGGACGAATGTTTACATTTACGAAACCCCAATCGTAAGTTCCTGCAAGTTCTGCACAAAGTCGATTCACCGCATCATAGTTTCCTTGAACTTTTACTAATGTTGGCCCATAGATACTTGAACCTATTATTTTCCCTGCTTCTAGGTTGTCTGGAATAAAAACTACTGCTTCCATTCCTGCGGCGGCGGCATGCGCACTTACGCTATTTGCTAGATTCCCTGTACTAGCACAAGCTAATGTGGTGTATCCAAGCTCGCGCGCCCGTGAGCTTGCTACAGCTACGACACGATCCTTGAATGACCATGTTGGATTTTGTGTATCATTTTTTATGTAAAGATTTTTTAAACCTAAAGCTTTGCCAAGGTTTTTTGCTTGAAATAAGGGTGTGTATCCAGCCTTTATATCAATGGCTGTTTCAACCTCACACGGCAAGAATTCATGATAACGCCATAGTGTTGCAGGGCGCTGTTCGATAGCTTTTCGTGTGATTGTTTTCTTGATAGCTTCCTCGTCATAGATAACCTCGAGGGGGGCGAAACAAAATTCACATACGTGAATAGCTTCTAATTCAAAAAGCCTTTGGCATTCACGACAACGGAGATTTTTTGCATACATTTTTTAATTTCTCTGCACAGATAGCATAATTTCTATAGATTTATTTAATTCTTCGAGGTGTAGCTTGTTGAGATGTAGGTCAAAACATGCTTACTCGGCCCAGTAAGGTTTGCATTAGTTACTCCTAGTGCGGGCCGGTACCTTGAATCAGGCGCTGGAGCGCTCTCATCTACCCCTTTTTACAGGGACCGGAGTTGGCATCTTTCTATGTAGGTTGCCTGGGTTTCGAAGGGCCGGTTCCCTCCACCCATCTTGATAAGGGCGGCCGCGCAATGCGTTTAGTAGATTCTACCTGCAGTGTATGTGGTACGCCAGCCGCTTGGACTATATTAATTTAGGGGAGACTGGATATTATGAATGATCAGTTATCAAGTGCGGATCGGGCAAGTTGCTCAAGAGCACGATCTTCTGTAGGCGGGTTGTGTAAGCCCGCTCGAACATCACGATAATAACGCTCAAGAGGCCGCTTTTTTTGCAAACTTACTCCCCCTACAACACGCATTGCTAGATCTACTGCCTGGATGCAATTGTTTAGAGTATCTATTTTTGCAATTACTACTCGGTCAAGAGGCCGAGTTTTGTTATTTATAGATTCATCTTGCTGTTTCCAGTGGTCTGCTGCATCGTGGATTAGCGTCCTACTGCGGTGTAATAGCAAATCTATTTTTGCAATTCTAGATCTTACGCTTGGGTTGTTCTTGATTAATTGTTGGTTATTAGGTTTACGTTCGCGTGCAAATTGCACCGCATAGTTTCGGGCTGCCTGTGCTACTCCTAGTGTGGTTGCTGCTACCCCGAGTGCAAACCATGCGGTACCAGGTCCGCTTCTCTTGTTTGTTTGACCTGGTTTTCTTTTCCCAAGCAATCTATTTTCAGGTATAGATATGTTTTCTAAAATGATGTCATGGCTTCCACTTGCTCTCATTCCAAGTGAATCCCATGTTTCCTTAATAGTTAGTCCTGCATCTTCACGAAATACTAAGAAGTTGGCCAAATAGGTACTGTTCTCTTCGTCAATTCGAGCAAGAATTATGAAATAGGACAGTAGAGGTGCCATTGTTGTGAAAGTTTTTTCTCCATTCAATTGCCATCCATTCGATGTCCGAGTTGCGATTGTTTCTGGTATACCACCTCCTGCAGGGCTACCTAAACCTTCTTCTGTTGCTGCGGTATTGACGAGTTTGCCTTCTTTGGTTGCAGCAAGGCACATTTCTTTGAACCAAACCATAGGGTAGCTTTGGGCTTCTCTTTCACTGCCGAATATTTTTAGATGCATTGTTAGTGCCAGTGCTGTTGCCCCATCACCTAATGCTAGAGTTTCTAGGACGCCTACATAAGTTTGCAATGATTCTTCATAACCACCGTAAATTTTAGGAACAGTGAGGCCTAAAAAACCATCATTTTTTAAAGCCTCAAAATTTTCAAAGGGAAATGAACCATCCCGGTCATGTTTTGGTGCGTTATCTGCGAATTTGACAGCCAAAATTTTTGCTTTTTCTATCCACTCTTTGCTTTCCATAATGTGCAGTTTACTCGAGTTGTTGATACTTTTCGTATTCGTAGTTTTATCTGTTTTATAATCATTTAAAAAGTACGGAGGAATTATTGTGGAGGACCCCAAACTTATTGCAGAACGTTTACTTGGTAACGTCGAAAAAGTTATTATTGGAAAAAATCGTGAGCTTCGTTTAGCTATTACAGCTTTACTATGTGGAGGACATTTACTTGTAGAAGATGTTCCGGGAGTTGGGAAAACAATGCTCGCACGAGCAATTGCCGTTTCTAGTGGATGTTCGTTTAAACGAATACAATTTACGCCAGACTTGCTTCCGAGTGATGTTACTGGTGTTTCTATTTACAATCAGCAAACCAATGATTTTGAGTTTCGTTCGGGACCAATCATTTCACAAATTGTTCTTGCTGATGAAATCAATCGAGCTACTCCAAAAACACAATCCTCCTTGCTTGAAGCAATGGAAGAGCGGCAAGTAACTGTTGATGGTATAACTCATAAAGTACCCCTACCGTTTATGGTTATGGCTACTCAAAATCCTATTGAATATGAAGGTACTTTCCCATTACCTGAGGCACAGCTTGATCGATTTTTAATACGAGTAAATTTGGGTTATCCAACACCTGATGATGAAGTGACAGTGCTCGATGAACAACAGGTAAGTCATCCGGTAGATGCCTTGAAATCAGTTACTGATCCTACTGAAATTGAGCAGGTTCAACGTGCAGTACGAGAGGTTTATATAGATCCACTTATCAAGCAGTACATAGTCGCGTTAGCTGGTGCTACACGACAACACGAAGATGTATACCTTGGAGCAAGTCCACGTGGTTCAATTGCACTTCTTCGAACTTCTCAGGCCAGTGCTCTTTTAGAAGGTCGTGATTACGTGATTCCAGATGATGTAAAAAATCTGGCTTTTGTTTCACTTGAACATCGCATAATTATAAGTCCAGGTGCGCGTGTTAAAGGTACGTCTGCAGCTGATATTTTGGCTGATTGTTTAAGTCGTGTCTCTGTTCCAGGTACGCACCCCAAGGATTGAGAGGAAACGCTTGTGCGCCCTATTTTACAAAAGCTGAGGTTTGGATCGCCTACTGCTAGCTTTCTAGTTTTGGTATTGATTGCTTGTGTTGCAATTGCTGCATCGACCGGTTTTTGGTTACTTTTTCGTGTGGCTTATATTGTTGGGTTTAGCTTGGTTATTGCTTTTTTTCTTGCTTGGCTTAATACACAAGGTCTGATCGTAAAGGTTGAGCGACGATCATTAAGAGGCCAAGTGGGGGGGGAGGTCGAAGAGCTTATTGAAATTCAAAATCCAACGTGGTTTCCCCGAATTTGGATTGAGAGTGAGGATCCTAGTGATATGCCGGATCACAATAATCGACGTGCTCTTGTAATACCCATGCGGCGGCTTCGGAACTGGGTGAGCACTACGCGGCTAACGCGACGTGGGTTTTATGAGTGGGGTCCTGTTTCCGTTGTTGGATGTGATCCATTTGGAATTTTTAATTACGAAAAGCGTTTTGGGAAAGCACAACAGCTTCTTGTTTATCCAGAAGTTTCTGAATTGCCGAACTTTCAGACACCTCCGGCTAATCTTCCCGGGGAAGGTCGATTTAGACGGAGGACTCACTACGTCACTCCTAATGCTTCTGGTATTCGTGATTACGCGCCAGGCGATCCTTTTTCTCGTATACATTGGCGTTCAAGTGCTCGTACTGGTGAGCTTATGGTGAAAACTTTTGAACTTGATCCGACTAGTGATGTTTGGGTTATTACCGATATGGATCAATCAGTCCAATTTGGTTCAGGAGATGAGAGCACTGAAGAGTACGTTGTTCGCATTGCAGCTAGTATTGCTCGCCGCTACGTGAATGCTAATCGTTCTGTAGGGCTGATGTCATTTGGTGAAACTTTTGAACTTATCGAACCTGAGCGTGGTTTACGATTATTAGATCGTATTTATGAATCATTAGCTGTTGTGAATGCTGTTGGTCAAGTACCGATTGATAATATTTTAATTGAAGAACAACGTCGATTTGGTAGGCATACGACACTCGTAATAATTACATCTTCGGCCGTTTCTAACTGGGTAACTACAGTTCAATCATTTGTTCAGCGTGGGATTCGTGTGGCTGTGGTTCTGGTTGATCCTCTCTCGTTTGGCGGCGAGATTTCCTCTTCCCAAGTTTATGCCGAGCTGACTGGTTCAGGCATATTGACTTATGTCGTTAAGCAAAATGATTCGCTGCCTTTGGTTTTAAATGCATCTACTGCAGGTGGTGATGTATGGCAGGGATGAAACGTATTAGAAGTTTGAGAAGCATGCCAGTGGATACGCCACGTTTCTTTTTGAGTTTTGAAGATTGGGTAACACTCGTCCCCGCTTTTGCTATCTATGTGGCTGTTTCTATTGCAGTACAGCAGGCTGAGTGGGTTCGGAATTTTCCACCTTTGTATCCCACAGTAGTAGGTGGTTTATTCTTTGGTCTTTTGGCGACCAGATTGCGGCTGAGATGGCCTTTATTACATGGATTTGTTGTAATTCTTGGTTTCGGCTTAATTATTCTTTCAGTGCAATCTTATGCTGATGGTCGTGATTTCGCCGAGCGAGTTGTCGATTTGAGTCTGCGCTTACCAATGTGGTGGTCCGATATACGTGCTGGAGAAATTAGCACTGATAATCTGCCGTTCGTGACAACTGTTCATCTCTTGGGTTTTTTCCTTTCATATATTGCAGCTTGGTCAATATATCGTTGGAGAATTATTTCAATTGCTATAGTGCCTGCTGCTGTTGGTCTGTTAATAATTGTCTCAACTATAAAAGGACAACCTTCTGGTGCTGTTGTACTTTTTACGCTGGGAGCTCTTTTACTCGCCGGGCGAATGACTATGCAGCGTCGTCTTGTTCACTGGGAACGTGTTCACGTGGATTATCCAGAATTTATTAGCCTGCGATCTTTACAGGTCACTGTCGTGCTGAGTGTGCTACTCGTTATTTTTGCGTGGGCTGTTCCATTGGGGAAACAGGCAGATGCTTTTTCTAAGGTTGGAGAAAAAGTCGCAACTCCCATAGTAGAGATATTTGAACCACTTTCAAGGTTAGTTGATGATTTACGTGGGGTTGGTGGTAATTTTCATAAATTTGAAGATTCTCTTGCCATTAGAGGTGATATTAAATTAGGGGAAACCTTACTTTTTGAAGTTCAAAGTGATAGGCCCTTCTTAATGAGAGGAACTTCTTACGATTTTTATACTGGCCGTGGATGGAAAAGAGGTGAACATCAAACGTTGTTGTCTGCAAAGGGCGAAATGCTAACTGCAGCTATCGAAGCCGTTTCCTATAGAGCGCGTGTTGCTGTAGAACTTCAGGTTCGTGTTTTTGACGATGGGAACACTCTTTTTACATTAGGTACACCTCTTGGGGCACGTGATCTTTCTGTTAAAGCTGATGTTGCCACAGATTATTTGGGTGAATTGGAACGTATCATTGCTGCGGATGGTATTGATGTTGGCCAGAGTTATACAACTCGAGGGACTTACAGCATTGCTACTCCCCAAGAACTCTTGAATGATGGAGTTAATTATCCTGCTTGGATTCGTGAACGTTATTTGCAGCTTCCAGATGATTTACCGCTAAGAGTTGGGGAAGAAACTTCACGAATTCTTGATGAAGCAGACTCTGCAAGTCCGTATGAATCAGTAATCATTATTAATGAATATTTGCGTTTGTTGGAAATTGATTTCAATCTTCGAAAACCTCCCGCACGTCGTGATGTTGTTGATTATTCACTTTTTGACTCTAGGAAAACGTATTTTGATTTAAGTGCGACTACTATGGTGGTCATGCTGAGGACCCAAGGTATTCCTGCTCGAATTGCAGTTGGTTATGCCTTAGATACTGAAGACTCAAGTGGTTTGACATATAGTGTTCGGGAAAACGATGCATACTCTTGGGTTGAAGTCTATTTCCCACAATATGGCTGGGTAGAATTTGATCCTTCTAGTGATCGACCAGCTATGGCTGTTTTGCTTACTGAGGAGATGGGTGATCAGCCCGCTTTACGGGAAAGTGTTGTACTTGATTCGCTCCCGCTGCCATTACCCGAAATTGATCTTACTGTCGACGATCTGCTTTCAGCTTTGAAGGGTGATGTTGATGAAAAGCAAATTTGGTTAATTGCTGTCTGGATAGCAATAGGTGTCATTTCCTTCCTAATGATTAGTGTCTTTGGTACCCGTCTGCTCTGGTTATGGAATCTACGTGGCCTTGAATCCACATCTAGGTATGTTGCTTCAGTTCAACGTCTTTCTGGCTGGGCAGGAATTTCAGTAAACGACAAAGAAACCATTCGTGAATGGGGTGAAAGATTGGGGGAACGTATCCATAAGATTGACGATCTGCGTGTATTAATAGAGAGTTTTGAGGCTGATCGATATGGTCCACCTCAACATGTTAAAAATGACTCTAAGGTGAGCGCAAAGGTATATACAAACTTGCGGAAGTCACTTGTTGCTGCGATTTTACGCCGATTCCGTCGGCTTTCAGGATAAAAAGATCAAACATTAAAGAGGATATTCATTACGTCACCATCCTTGACGATATAGTCTTTTCCTTCAGTTTTGATTAATCCTTGCCTTTTAGCTTCAACTTCTGTTTTCGCATTTAGCAAAACATCCCAAGCTATTACTTCTGCACGAATAAATCCTCTTTCAAGATCACTATGAATTTGCCCCGCAGCTTTCGGTGCTGATAGGCCTTCCGCGATTGTCCATGCACGACATTCATCCTCACCGACGGTAAGAAAACTGATTAGACCAAGTAATTCATAACTTAGTCTCAGAACACCTTCATAGCCGCGTTCTAAGCCGCCCATATCTTCCTGAAATTCCTTTGCCTCGTGCTCACTGAGACTGTTGAGCTCCATATCAAATTTTGCAGAAAGTGTTGTGGCTGCTCGACCTATTTGGTTATTCGATGATTGCAGTGTTTCCATAAGTGGGGCTTCTTTACCAATTGTTTCCTCGTCAACATTAATAATTTCAAGTAATGGTAAGGAAGTTAAAAAGCTAGTTCCTTGAAGCAATCGTGTTTCATCTTGACTCAAAGGTATCGCCCGTATGGGTACTTCTTGTTCAAGTTCTTGTTGTAGGCGTTTTAATACAGCATCTAATGCAAGTAAAGGTCCACGTTCACTTTGCTTAAGTGAACGTAGTTCTGGTTCTATGCGTTCTAACCGTCGTTCAATCATGGCTAAGTCCGCAAAAGCTAATTCTAAATCCATTGCTATACGATCCCGTTCGAAATCTATAGTTTCTTCTGGGTGTGGCACGGATTCATTTTCAAAAGCACGTACCACATGTAAAAGAGCATCTACCGCCCCAAGTTCATTCAAAAAACGACCTTCAAGGCCATCCCCTTTACCAAATGATGCGTTTCCTGCAGGGAAATCAAGATATTCTACGGATGCGTAAGTTGTTTTTTTTGGTTTATAAATTGCTGCAAGAGCATCTAATCGTGGATCCGGAACAAAGGATGTTGCTACATTTGTCTTTGTTCCGGATCCATAATTCCCAACGATCTCATTACGTGCTGCGATTGCATTAAAAACAGTTGTCTTTCCTGAGTGTGGCAAGCCGATGATTCCTATACGCATTACCTGAGGCTACAGTCTTCTTTCATAACGCGCTGCTTGGCCTTTTTATAA
>Ga0209402_10000368_pt1 | contig 56445 bp, 50 predicted proteins | sample ArcticOcean_MG_C_3_FD_187437 | JGI IMG/M metagenome (GOLD analysis project Ga0209402, IMG submission 187437) | Marine microbial communities from western Arctic Ocean - ArcticOcean_MG_CB8_126 (SPAdes) (version 2) | ecosystem: Environmental > Aquatic > Marine > Oceanic | place: Arctic Ocean... | reverse complement strand
ATAAATGAATAAGATCGGATAGAAGTGTCATAAAAAGTGATTAAAACGTGTTTTTACCTTTCTGTGAAAGTTGGAAACTTTAATAAAAACACTTATACGTTGATGTGAAAACAGTACCTAATTGGGGAGAATTAGAAGCAATTTAGATTAAAAGCATTCCTTAATTCATAAAATCACTGATATAGTAATTATAAAAAAATAGCGGGTGTAACTCAGTGGTAGAGTGTCTGCTTCCCAAGCAGGAAGTCGCGGGTTCGAATCCCGTCTCCCGCTCCAAGTTGGAAATTTAAATGAAAAATATAAAATACTTCGATTGCAACTCAATAGTAGGACAAAGACCTTATAAACATCCCAAAGAAAGATGGTCAACTACTCATTTAATTGAAGATATGGAACTAGCTGAAATTTCTGGGGCATTAGTAACTCATGCTTTAGCAATAAATTACGAATCTATGTATGGAAACATCAGATTATTAAACGAAATAAATGATTATCCAGGTAAATTATTTGGTGCATGGTGCATAGATCCACTTGGAGAGCCAGGTTTTTTTTCAAAATCTCAAGACATGATTAAATCAATGAATGAAAACAAAATTAGAGCAGTTAGATTAGTTCCTGGAAGTTATTCTTTACATGAAGATTTAATGGGTGAAACGTTAGATACTCTTCAAAATAATAAAATATTAACTTTAATGGAAGTTGGCAGTATTAGAAATAATCAAGCATGGGGAGCTAATGATGTATTCTCATTCTTTCATGAATTTCTTAATCGATATAAATCATTACCTGTTTTATTAACAAATCATTATTGGTTTCAACAACAACACATACATAAATTAATGAGTTTACATAAAAACCTTCATATAGAATTCTCTGATTATCAAATTAATAGAGGGATAGAGAAGTATGTTGAGTTTTTTGGAGACCAAAGACTCTTATTTGGAACTGGTATGACGTCTAAATCACCAGGTGCTGCAAGAACATATATAGATTATGCTCAAATAAGTTCTAAATCTAAAGAACAAATAGCCAGTAAAAACTTATCTCGTCTATTAAAAGGGTTAGAACCAAAAGACTTAAATACAAATGAACTTAGAGACGACAAAATGATTGAATTTGCAAGAAAAGGTACCCCTATCCCTTATCATATTATTGATGCTCATTCACATATTTTGCATGAAGGAGGACAAAACGGATCGCCTAATGGCCCTATTATGTATGACGGAGACGCAAAAGGAGTAATAGAAATAAACAGATGGTGTGGAATAGATCAAATAGCTATGATGAGTTGGAATGGCCCAGTTTGTACAGATGCAATTGATGGAAATAATATTGTAAGTAGAGCTATGTCAAATTTCAAAGAAGAAGTTTTTGGAGTAGCAGTTATTGACCCTACACATATGTCAAAAGAAGAAATATCAAATGAAATTGAATTAAGATATTTAAAACAAGGGTTTATGGGTATGAAACCATATGTAGAAATGGGTCTTTCATATGAAGACCCATTATTTGATCAATGGTGGGCCTTTGGAAATAAGTACAATCTTTATGCCCTAATGCATACATTAGAATCACCACATACTGGAGGATTAGATGCAATAAAAAGGCTAGCTAATAAATACCCGAATGTAAGCTGGCTTATCGCACATTCAGCAGCTTCATATAAATATATCGAAGAAGTAGCTGAATGTATAAACTCGACAGAAAATATATTTGCTGAAATTACATTTACAAATGTACCAAATAGATCAATAAAATATTTGAGTGATTTGATTGGAGATGAAAAGATTATATTTGGAACTGATCAGCCTATGAGAGATCCAAGACAACAATTAGGATGGGTAATTTGGGAAGATTTGAGTATAGAATCAAGAGAAAAAATTTTAGGGGCAAACTTTCAAAAATTATTATCTAAAGTTAATTTACCTAAAATAATATTAAATATGAGAAAAAATATCTAAATTAAATAAAAAAACTGTTTTCATAATTGAAAAGTCACATCGTATAGAAAAATCTATAGTAGGTTTTTTATGAATAATTAAAAATTATAATAGTGCATATAATATATAGCTGGATAAAAAGCAATTTAATAATTTAATGGAGTGAAAATGATAAGATCCTTAGATGGTAAAACACCTAATATAGACCCAACAGCATTTATAAGTGAATTTGCATATGTCATTGGAGATGTAGAAATTGGTGCTGGCTCAAGCGTATGGCCCGGAGCAGTAATTAGAGCAGATGCTGGGAAAATAACAATCGGAAAAAACACATGCATACAAGATAATTCTGTACTACATGGAGATGATGACGTTGAAATAGGTAACAATGTGGTAATAGGGCATAAAGTTTTGTGTCATGCAACAAGAATTGGAAATAGAGTTTTACTAGGAAATGGTTCTACTATTAATGACGGAGTAACTATTGGAAGTGATAGTTTAATAGCTTCAGGTACAGTTTTACCAGATAAACAATCGATACCAAAGAATTCTATAGTCATGGGAGTGCCTGGTAAAATCAGAAGTGTGATTAATCAAAAATTTATTGATTTAATTAATCACACTTCTGACTCATACGCTAAAAGGGCAATTAAATATAAAAATGAAGGCAACCTAGAGTCTTGAAATTGCAAAATACTAACATAGTATTTCCTGATTTACCTACATTTTTTCAGGTTTATTTAATCCCATCAATGTTAAATATTTTGCTAATACAATTTTAGCTGACAATACTAATCTTAATCTAGCTTTAGTAATCTCTAAATTTTCATCAGAAATCACTCTGCATTTCTGATAAAAAAGATGAAAACTATTGGCAAATTCCATAGCATAATGTGGAAGATGATGAGGTCCAAGTGTTTCAGATATTTTCAATATAACATCTGGTAAAGAAATCATTTTTCTAATCATATCTAGCTCTGAATCATCTGATATTAAATTCAAATTTGGATTAGAATAATCTATTCCTTTCTCATCAGCTAACCTTAAAATGCTACATATTCTTGCATAAGCATATTGAATATAATATACAGGATTATCTTCAGATTCTTTTTTAGCTAAATCTATATCAAATTCCATTTGACTTTCTGGAGATCTAGTTAAAAAAAAGAATCGACAAACATCTGGTCCAACATCTTCAAGTAATTCCTTAAATGTAATTAAATCACCAGTTCGTTTAGATATTCTAACAATTTCCCCATCTCTTTTTAAAGTAACTAATTGATAAATTAATAAATTTAGATTGTTTCTATCTATACCAAATTTCTCTATCATAGATTTCATGAAAGGAATCTGACCTTGATGATCTGCACCCCATATATCAATTACTCTAGAAAATTTACGCTTAATAAATTTATTGTAATGATATGCAATATCTGAAGCAAAATAAGTAGGTTCTCCATTACTTCTGATTACAACTTTATTATTATCATTATTTTCAGTTTCAAACCAAATTGCTCCGTCAGATTCTATTAACGAGCCGTTAGCTTTTAAAAGATCTATAGCTTCGTTAAAATCTTCTGTTTCATAAAGAGTTTTTTCACTAAACCATACATCATAATTTACTTTTAAATGCTTCATATCTTCTTTAATGGAACCTAGTATGTAATTCATCCCAAATTCAGATAATATAGTATATATATCTGAATTATTAAATACTTCAGAGTTTTGATTATTATTCGTAATAAATTGTTTTGCAATATCTATTACATAAGATCCTACATAACCATCTAGTGGAAATGTATTTTCTTTTCCTAATAATTCAAGAAAACGTGCGAACAAACTATCATTGAATAATTTAATTTGTCTACCATCATCATTAATATAATATTCTCTTTCAACTATATATCCAGCAGATTCTAAAACATTAGCTAAAGTGCTACCAATAACTGCACCTCTTGCATGACCAACGTGTAAAGGTCCAGTAGGATTAACACTTACAAATTCTATTTGAATTTTTTCAGTAGAAACCTTTGTAAAATCACCGAATTTTTTTCCTAATTTAATAACGTTATTTATTTGGTTAATTAATACTGAATTTTTAATTGAAAAATTAATAAAACCTGGTGGTTGTACCCACGATTTATCAATGATTTCATCATTATTATTAATTTTATCAACAATCCTATTGGCAAAATCCATAGGTTTTAAATTTAATTTATGAGCAAACTTCATCGCTATAGTACATGCATAATCCCCATGTATAGATTTTTGTGGCTTTTCTATTAAAGATTTATTTATTTCAAATTCAATAGATAAGTCATCTTGTTTTAAATCTGATAAACATTTATTCAAAATTTTAATTATATGTTCTACAAACATTTATACATTAACCTTTAATTGATATACTTTTTCCATCATTCCTCAAATCAGTAATTTCACCAATAATAGCAGCCTGAGATATACCAGAACTATTCAAACTATTAATTAAATCCTTAGATTTTGATTTAGGTAAAGTAATCATTAATCCTCCAGAAGTTTGAGCATCACATAAAAGCAATTTATTTTCATCATTCATCTTATTATCCCATTTAACAAAATTATTTAGAAACTCAAAATTAGTGTGACTACCACCTGGAAAATCATTCGAAGGAATCAAATCAAAAACACCATCTAAAACTGGCACAGACTTAAAATTAATTTCAGCACTAACCTTACTTGATTTACATAAATTATATAAATGACCTAACAATCCAAAACCTGTAATATCTGTACATGCATTAACTCCTATATGTTTCATTATTATAGAAGCATCTTTATTCAATTTTTTCATTGAATCTATAGCTGACGATAATATAGATTGATCAATAGAGTTATTCATATTAGCAGATGTAATAATACCAGTACCTATAGGTTTAGTTAAAATAATATCATCTTTTATTTTTGAGTTAGAATTTGTAATTTGATCTCCTGGCTTAATAATCCCTGTTACACTTAAGCCATATTTAGGCTCTTTATCTTTTATTGTATGTCCACCAGAAATTACAATACCAGCTTCTTTTGCTTTATCATTACCACCACGTAATATTTCTACGAGTATATTTTTAGAAAGATCGTTTGGGAAACCCACAATATTTAACGCAGTTATTGGAGTAGCTCCCATAGCATATATGTCACTAAAAGAGTTTGCTGCAGCAATTTGCCCATAATTATATGGGTCATCAACAATAGGAGGAAAAAAATCTACAGAGGTTACTATAGCAATATCATCACTTAATTTATATATTGAAGCATCATCAAATGAAGAATTACCTACTAGTAAATTTTCGTCAAATTCATTTTTAATTTGACGCAGAACCTGCATCAAGTCATTTTGACTATACTTAGAGGCTCACCCACCAGAATTTGCTAATTGAGTCAGATAGATATCTTGCGTCATAAAACACCTTATTTAATTAGTATATCAAATGTAATATATATTTTACTGAATATTTTTTTTTATTTTCAAATAATCATTATAGATTTCCTGATCAAATTCAAATGGAAAATCAAATAATTTATCTATCTCTATTAACTTAACATCATCTGTTTCATAACCTGAATATAGCGTTCCTGCAAGCGAAATTGCTGAATATGCTGCTATTACTATTGGATTTTCATCAGATGAATATAAACCTATAAATTTTTTTATATTAATATCTAACCCTGTTTCTTCTTTAACTTCTCTAATTGCAGCTTTTTCTACTTTTTCATCTTTATTAACATAACCAGAAGGAAAAGACCATTTGCCCAAAGCAGGTTCAAAAGAACGCTTAATCAGTACCAACTTATTATTATGTTCCACTAATACAACTACTACTAATTTTGGATCAGAATAAAAATACTTTTCACAATTGTAACAATAAGGAATACAATTACTATTTACCTTATTGTAAGAGAGTGGGTTAGCACATTGATAACAAAATTTAAAAATATTTAACATTATATAACTTTTAAATCCATAATATATAATTTAATTCAATTATAATCAAATTACAAAAATTTGTAATTATTAAAAACAACCAAAATAAATATGAATAATTCAAAAATAAATATATCTGAATCTTTAAAACAATATTTGCCAGAAAAAATATTTAATTTACTCATTAAATGTGGTACTTTTGCAAATAACAATTCCACAAATTTATTTCTTGTTGGAGGATCTTTAAGGGATATTATATTAAATAATGCGCCAAATGACATTGACTTAACTTTAGTAAATGGAGACTTGAAATTAGTTCAAAACCTTGCTTGTCATTTAGGTGGTGAAATAATATTCAAATCACAATTTTTTACTTATAAACTAAAAATAGACAACATTGTTATAGATATAACAGAAGCAAGAAAAGAAATATATTCAACTCCAGGATCTTTACCCGAAATCATAAGTAAATGCTCTATACTTGATGATCTTTACAGAAGAGATTTCACTATGAATTCAATGGCCTTATCTCTAAATCCTTCAAATTTCGGAGAAATAATTGATCCATTCAATGGGATGAATGATATAAATAATAAATTAATCAAGTTTATTCACGACAATAGTTTTTCAGATGATCCAACCAGAATTTTAAGAGCAATTAGATATTCTATTAGATTAAATTTCAATATTGAAAATCAAACGTTATCTAAAATACATGAGTTTAAATTTGATATTAATACTATTACGGGATTTCGTATTAAAAGTGAATTATTAAAAATCCTAAGAGAAGAATCTAGGACGGAAATTTTAATCTATTTAGATACATTAAAAATACTCGATATAATTCAACCTAATATATATATAAATACAAAAACTAAACAGATATTTGAAAAATTTCAATTCAAAACTGAATACATAGATGATTTATTATTAATAGGCATATTCACGTACAATTTAAATAAAAAAAATATTATTAATTTTGCAAAAAAATTATGCTTAGATTCTACATATATAAAAACTTTAATAGATACACATGAAATTAAACATTTTATACAAAGAATTAAAATGGACAACTTAAAGAATAGCCAGATATATAAATATCTATCTAAATATAAAAATGAGTCAATAATAATAAATCGTTATTTTACTGAAAATAACGACTCTAAAAAAATAGATCTTTATATTAACAAATTAAAAAATACTGTTAGTCCTTTAAATGGTTCAGAAATAATATCACTCGGTGCTAAGCCAGGTCCAATAATAAAAGATATTATGAATAACCTCTTATATGAAAAGCTAGATGGTAATATCCAAAATAAACAAGAAGCGGAACTAAAAGCAAATGAAATGTTGAAAAAATAAAACTGTGCCTAATGATATATTTATTTTTTAGATTTAGAAGATTTAGAATAGATTAACTAGTATTTAAATAATGATGATTTATAATTTATCTGAAGGTTGAGTCATTTTTTCTGGATCAAGAATAACATCTAATTCTTCTGCAGAAAAATCTGTTTTATCCAATGCGATTTCTTTAACAGTTTTACCTAAGGCTTGCGCTTCTTTAGCAATACTAGCTGAAGCATCATATCCAATATGAGGTACAAGTGTTGTAACAATTGATAGCCCTTGTTCTACAGTAGATGGACCTTTTGATGTCGCTTTTAAACCCTTAATACATTGTTCATTAAAATTATTAACAGATTTGGACAAAATATCTATTGATTGCAACAAATTATATGCAGCTACTGGCATCATTACATTTATTTCAAAATTACCTGACTGACCGGCAATAGTAATTGTAGAATCATTTCCTATAACTTGGGCACAGACTTGACAGACTGATTCAGGTATAACGGGATTAACTTTTCCTGGCATTATAGAACTACCAGGTTGGACTGCAGGTATTTCAATTTCTCCAAATCCTGCTCTAGGACCGGATCCTAACCATCTTATATCATTTGCAATTTTCATTAGACTAACAGCTAAAGTTTTTAAAGCTCCACTACATTCAACTATAGTATCTAAAGTACTTTGGGCTTGGAAATGGTTAGTTGTTTCATATACAGGAAATCCTAATGATTCTGATAGTCGATTACATACTTGTCTTGCAAAATCAGGATGAGTATTTATCCCGGTACCAACTGCTGTTCCTCCTATTGCTAATTCAGATAGTTGAGTAACAATTTCAAATAATTTATCTATTCTTCGATCTATTTGACCGGCATAGCCTTCAAATTCTTGACCTAGTTTAATTGGAGTTGCATCTTGGAGATGAGTCCTTCCAGTTTTTACAATAGGCATGAAATCCTGTGCTTTATTATTTAATTCATCTCGGAATTTTTCTAATACATTGATTAATTCGTTTTGAATACCAAGTAATGCTGAAATGTGCATTGCTGATGGAATGACATCATTTGAAGATTGCCCTAAATTAACATGATCATTTGGGTGGACTGGAATTTTTGATCCAATTTCACCTCCAAGTTTTTGAATAGCTCTATTTGAAATCACTTCATTAAAATTCATATTTGTCGAAGTACCTGATCCTGTTTGAAAAATATCTACAAGAAATTGATCATCAAAATCTCCATTGATTACTTCTTTACACACTTCAACAATAATCTCTCCAATTTCAGGTTCTAATAAACGTAAATCAACATTAACTTGAGCTGCTGCTAATTTGATTTCAGCAAGTCCTCTAATAAAACTTTTTGGAAATTTCAAATCACTTATAGGGAAATTCAAAATAGCTCTCATAGTTTGAGCGCCATATAATGCGTCACTAGGAACTTTAAATTCACCTATAGAATCTCTTTCTATTCGATAATTTTCATCTTTATTTTCCAAAAAATTCTCCTGTTAGTTTTTATTTTTTTTGCCTATTTTTAATATAACCTAATAATCAGTTGTTTTACAAATTTATCTGGTAATATATTATCAAATAAATAATTTATAATATTATTATTGAAAAGTTTAATACTAATAAGGAATAAAATGCAAAAAATAGATTTCAGAAGTGATACCTCTACACATCCTACTCAAGCTATGAGAGAAGCAATTTACTCTGCTAAAGTTGGAGACGATATGCTACATGAAGATCCAACTGTAAATGAATTAGAAAGTTTAGCTGCAAAATTACTCGGTAAAGAAGATGCTCTTTTAGTTAGTAGTGGCACAATGGGTAATTTAGTTTCCATATTAACCCATTCACAAAGAGGTGATGAAATAATAATTGGTAACAAATCACATATATATAAAGCAGAAAATAGTGGAGCTTCTACTCTTGGAGGAGTCTCTATACATGTTATACCTAATAATGAAATTGGAGAATTAGAACCTGATCAAATAATTAGTGCAATTAGACCTTCTCAAAGCATTAATTATCCAAGTACTTCAATGGTATCAATTGAAAATACTCAAAATGCATGTGGTGGTGCAGTTTTAAGTAAAGAATATACTGAAAATATAGCTAAATTAGCAAATGATAATAATATTAAGCTTCATATAGATGGGGCTAGAATATTTAATGCATCCGTATATCTAGATATACCTGTATCAAAACTAGCTTCTTCAGCTGACAGTATAACATTTTGCCTTTCTAAAGGGTTAAGTTGCCCAATAGGTTCAATTATATGTGGAAATAAAGAATTTATTTCTAAAGCTCGATATTGGAGAAGAACATTAGGTGGCGGAATGAGACAGTTAGGAATAGTAGCTGCTTCTGGAATAATTGCATTAAATAGTATGATATATAGATTAAAAGAAGACCACACAAATGCACAAATATTAGCTAAAGGTTTAAAGGAAATAGCAGGAATAAATATAGATCCAGAAAAACTTCCAACAAACTTAGTTTTTTTTGACTTATTAGTACCTGATCCAAAAATAATATCTGATGAATTAAACAAAATTGGTATTAAAGGTGGAAAACCAGATAAAAAATGGAGATTTGTAACTCATTCAGATATATCATCAGAAGACATTTATTTTGCACTTAATTCATTATCTGACATAATGAAAAAGCATTATAAATCGATTTGATTTATTTTTCCAGATACTTATTACCCCAAAGTTTTTTTAATCTTTCAGAGATCTTTAGTTCAAAACCTTGATTAGTAGGAAGATAATATTTTTTATCTTTAACTTTATCTGGCAAATTATCCATTTGAACAAAATTCTCTGGATAATCATGAGCATATTTGTAATCTTTTCCATAACCAAGATCTTGCATAGTTTTGGTAACTGGATTTCTAAGATGTAATGGAACTTCTTCTTTAAAGGTAGCTTTGGCATCAAGCATAGCTTCATTTATAGCTGTATAAACACTATTACTTTTAGGTGCAGTAGATAAATATACAACAACTTGTGATAAATTAATTCTACATTCCGGCATTCCAATTAAAGATACTGCTTGTTGACCAGCAATTGCTAGTAATAAAGCATTAGGATCTGCCATACCGATATCCTCTGAAGCAAGAACAACTAATCTTCTACAAACAAATACTGGATCTTCTCCAGAATCTAAAATTCTTGCAAGCCAATATAATGATGCATTTGGATCAGATCCTCTTATAGACTTTATTAATGCAGATATATAGTTGTAATGATAATCTCCAGTTTTATCATAATTATACGATGGAAATCGACTTGCATTCCGAATGATAGATTTTGTTATTACTCGTTTAGACTGTTTATTTGGTTTAGAATATAATGCAGCAACTTCTAATGTATTTAATAATATTCTAGCATCTCCACCAGACATATTAATCAATAAATTTAATGCGTCTGAATTTATTTTTACATTTAATGAAGCAATCCCTTTAGTACTATCATTAATTGCATTATCCACAATCATTTTTAAATCTTCAATTTCTAATTTATTAAAAACAAATAATTTACATCTAGACATTAAAGGAGAAATTATTTCAAAAGAAGGATTTTCAGTAGTAGCTCCTAGTAATATTATTGTTCCATTTTCAACATAAGGTAATATCACATCTTGTTGAGCTTTATTAAACCTATGTATTTCATCAATAAAAAGAACAGATCTTTTGGAATACATGCTTAATGATTTTTGAGCATTAGATAATTCTTTTTTTATATCTGCTACACCTGATACGACTGCACTCATTTCAGAAAAAATATAATCATCCGAATTCCCAATTAATTTTGCTAATGTTGTTTTACCACAACCAGGAGGCCCCCAAAATATCATAGAAAATAATTGATTATTTTCAAATGCATTTTTTATAATAGAATTTTCTCCTATTATATCTGAATGGCCAATAAATCCATTCAAGTTCATCGGTCTCATTCTATGTGCTAAAGGACCATGATTAAGTAATTCAGTTGCAGCATTAAAATCAAATAAAGTCATAATTAATAACCCTGTTTTGCATCTACTTTATGTTTAACATAGTTTACAGTTAGATTAAGCATAATATGTACTTATCTTTCCAATGTAGCTTTGCATAATTCAAACTACCTCTTAATATATATAGATTTAATTTAACGTTATAATACTAATTATTATGAAATATTCTCATAAACAGAATTTACAACATCAATTAATTTATCATCTTCATTATCTAATACAGTTCTTGGATCAAACATAATACTATCTTTTTCTATTCGTGCAACTATAGGAATTTTATTATTTAATAGCTTATTAAAAAAATCATTTATACCGCAATTCATTTTTGAACCAGAAATTGATAACAGATAAGTAGGCAATACTTGACCAGGTAAACTTCCTCCGCCTATAGTAGAATCTCCTTCAATAATATTTGATTCAATTACTATTTTTTCTTGCCAGACTAACACTCTAGACTTTAAAAATTCTACATTTGCAGATATCATCTTCCAAACAGGAATTTTATCAAGTGCTTCACCTTTAATATAATGTAAAAGAGTAGAGGATAATGCTGTTAAATTTAATTTATCTATTCTAATTGCTCTAGCAATTGGATGTTTTTTTATCAAATCTAGGTATTTCTTTTTACCAATAATTATTCCTGCCTGTGGGCCTCCTAGCAATTTATCGCCAGAGAATAATACTAAATCAACTCCTGATTTGATACTATCTTGAATAGTTGGTTCATAATCAAGATTAAAATCCCTAGTATCAATTAAAGAGCCACTACCTAAATCTTGAATTAAAGGCAACTTGTTTGCATTTGCTAATTTTACTAAATCAGATGTATCTGTAGAATGAGTAAATCCAGTAATTTTAAAATTACTAGTATGCACCATTAAAATACCAGCAGATTCATCATTTATAGCTGCTTCATAATCACTGACATAAGTTTTATTAGTAGTACCTACCTCTACTAAATTAGCAGAACTATTACTTATTATGTCAGGAATGCGAAAACCACCACCAATTTCTACTGCTTCTCCTCTAGATATAATGACATCTTTATTTTTGCATAAAGCTAAAATAGACAGGAAAACAGCTGAAGCATTATTGTTAACTACAAATGCAGACTCTGCACCTGTTAAATTACATAAAATATCACTGACTATTTCTTGCCTAGAACCTCTTTGAGCTGATTGAATGTTGAATTCTAGGTCAGAATAACTCGAAGAACTTTTTTTAACTGAATTACTAGCATCTAAGCTTAAAGGAGCTCTACCTAGATTAGTATGCAATATCACTCCAGTTGCATTAATTACATGTTTAATCTCGTTTAACCACAAATTATTAGTTTTGTTAATTAATATATCTATAAATACTTCATAATTAAATTCTAAATTCGAATCAATAATACTTTGTCTATTAATTTCTAGCTCAACACGTATCAATTTCGTAATTGAAGCTCTAGAATATTTTTCCAATAGATCAATAATTCTATTGTCATTAAGTATTCTTTCTACACTAGGTATATCTGACAACATATTACGTATTAATAACTTTCTGCATTATTTACTATTTGCTACTTACAATTTCTTATAATCAATTTTTATAAAGTTAGTACAGTTTATAACATTGTAAGTTTACTTTCATTAAATTATTGAATAATAACAATTGAACTGGAAATTAATATATTCATAATATAGAATAGTTAGATTATAAATAATATGAAAGAAGTAATATGTTTGTAATTGGTTTGACAGGCGGGATAGGTTCTGGAAAAACATCAGTGTCTAATATTTTAAGTTCATTAGGTGCATCAATTATTAATGCAGATAAAATCGGACACAAAATATACGAGCCTAATTCTGAAGGATGGACGGAAGTCATTAAGACTTTTGGTAAAGAAATCCTTAATGAAAACCAAGAAATCAACAGAAAAAAACTTGGCGCTATTGTATTCAAAGAAAAAAAATATTTAGATAAACTTAATTCAATTACGCATCCTAGAATATATTCAGCAATTGAATCAAATTTACAAACACTCTCAAATAAAGGTGCAGAAGTAAGTATTGTTGAAGCTGCATTACTAATAGAAGCTAAATGGACTTCTTTAGCTAATCAAATATGGATTACTGTTTCAAGCGAAGATATTATATATAAAAGGTTAGAAAAAAGAGATGGATTTAAAATTGAAGCAATTAAATCAAGAATATCTAGCCAAATGGATTCAAAAGAAAAATTAAAGTTTGCTGACGTGATTATAAAAAACGACTCAAGTATTAAAGATCTAGAAAAACAAGTACAATATTATTGGAAAAAATTTAATAATAATAAGGAGGGTGATTACCCAAATGGCTAACTCCACTAAAACCTTATCTAGAAGCTATGTTATCGAAGAATACAATTTAAAAAAAGAACCCTATTATTTACCTGTAAATGATGAAGTAGAGCTATTTGAAGCTGCTTATAAGCAAAAAATACCTGTAATTTTTAAAGGTCCAACTGGATGTGGTAAAACTAGATTTATAGAATATATGTCATATAAAATCGGTGTCACATTAACTAAAGTAAAAAAACAAGATAACCAAAAACAAAATAATGTTCCATTAGTAACAATTGCTTGTCACGAAGATTTAACAGCTAGTGATCTCGTTGGAAGATACTTACTAGAAGGAGATAAAACCGTGTGGATTGATGGGCCATTAACTCGTGCTGTAAAGGCAGGTGGTATTTGCTATCTTGATGAAATTGTTGAAGCAAGAAAAGATACAACTGTAATTATTCACCCACTTACAGATCACAGAAGAATATTACCAGTAGAGAAAAAAGGCGAATTATTAGAAGCAGCAGAAGGTTTTTTATTAGTTCTTTCTTATAATCCTGGCTATCAAAGCGCTCTTAAAGATTTAAAACAAAGTACAAGGCAAAGATTTATATCTGTAGAATTTGATTATCCTTCTCGTGATATTGAAGCAGAAATCATCAAACATGAATCAGGTCTAGATATTAATACTTCAACTCAACTAGCTAAATTAGGTGAAAAAGTCAGAAACTTAAAAGAACATGGCTTACAGGAAGGTTCTAGTACCAGACTACTTATTTATGCTGGAAAACTCATTTCACAAGGAATTAAGCCAAGGCGTGCATGCCAAGTAGCTGTAAATTGGGCAGTAACTGATGATATATCAATACAACAGAGCATATCAGAACTAATATCTTCAATATTTGAATAAACAAGTTGTTAATATGAGTACTTATATAACAAATACTATTAAATTAGCTATTAAAAATAGCCCTAAAGTACCGATATTAAATACAAATATGGTACCTGCTGCTGTAATGGTACTACTTTTTGAAAAGGATCAGAATCTATATTTCATCTTAAATAAAAGAACTGACTTAGTTGAACATCATAAAGGTGAAATTTCATTTCCTGGAGGTAGTAAAGATCCAGAAGATAATGGATTATTAGAAACTGCATTGAGAGAAACTCATGAAGAAATGGGGATTAAGCCTAATAATATTGATGTAATTGGAGAAATAGACGATGTAGAGACAAATAGTGATTTTATAATCACACCATTTGTTGGAACTATATTATACCCATATGAATATAAACTAAGTGAAGTTGAGGTAGATGAAGTGTTAGAAGTACCTTTATCTACTTTAACTAACCCAAATAATATAAACTATTTTAAGCATGATAAATATGGAAGTCTAGTTAGCTATAAACATTTTAATCATAATATATATGGTGCAACTGCTCTGATACTAGAAAAAGTAATAAAATTGATAAATATAAATTAGGAGTATCTTTGGATCATCAAGAACTATCAAATTATTCACTTAAAGATATAAGATTGAAACTAAATAATTATCCAGATTCCTTAAAGGATAATTTTGAAATCAGTATAAATTCTTTTTCAAAAATATTTTCTAAGCAAGAAACATTAGTATGGTCTTTAATAGGGCTTAAAATGGCTGAAGTAACGACACGATCATGGGAATCAAGTTTAGAATTCTATAAATCAACTCCTGATGTAATTAAATATTTACCATTTAATTACATCATTCAATGGGGAGAGAGCGGATTAGATTTATCACGTCAATCTCCAGCTTTGGCAACATCATATTTTAAAGCTAGTAAAGCAACTATAAAAAAATTACGATCAAGGCATATTGATAGTTGGGCATTAACAGGTAAAAGTTTATATAACGGAACTTGGAAATCTAGTACTTTAGCTTGTAATTTTTTTGAACATTCCCCCGTTTTAGTAAAATCATTAACTTTTCCACAAATAGAAAAATTTATATCACTTCTAAAAATTATTTCTAACAACTCTTTTGATTTAGCTTCAGAATGCCTGTCTATATCTACAAATATTTTTTTAACACTTGGGAAAAATAACGGGGAATTAATAGATTTATTACCGGATATTATGGAATCAAACTTAAGAGAACTTAAAGGATTCTTAGAATCATGTTCTAAATCATTAAATAAGATTGATCCTAACCAAAGAATTAATTTTATAAAAATTGCTATTAAACTAATGCAAAATGGACAATTAAATATACCAATTCATATTACTGAAATGGCGAAAAGCATGAATGAAATTGACCGTGAAAAACATGAATCTATATTAGAACTTGCAAAAGATCTCCAAGGACCTACATCAATATTTTTCATAAATTCGGCACCCCAAGTTTTAGAAAAACTCACAGATAACCAATTAACTAAATGGGTAGCAACAGGTCAAGAAATATATAAATCTAATGTTGACGGTGCGTTTGCATTTTTTAAAATTGAATCATCTTATTCAGAACAAATAATAGAAAACCTATCTTCAACTATTGAACTATCCAGAATTAAAGGAATAATGGAATTATACTGTCGAGGGCTTGCTGGATCTGAAATAAATTTAGAAAACACTGGAGACTTAGTAGAAAAAAATATCGGCTGGGTTTCTAATGAATCACCTTCGACTGAAGGGTCCACTGTATATTTACCTGCAGTCACTGATAAATATACATCCAAAATTGATAACTTCAATTGGTATAAAGTGGTGTCAACACATCAGGTAGCTCACGTAGAATTTGGTAGTTTCAGATTTAAGTTTCAAAAATCTTCAAAATTATTTAAAGATTTAAGATATAAACTAGAAAATAATAAATCAAATAACGATGAAAATTTCAAATCTCAAACATGGCTAACTGATATTCAACGTTTTTTCAATATGTTCTCTGATAGACAATTATCGTTAGATATTTTCACAGTTGTAGAGGATGGAAGATTAGACGAAAGAATAAAATATGAATATCCTGGTGTTAAAACCGCATACATAAAAATACAAACAGATTCATTAAAACAGCGTAAATCTATAAAAGAATTACCAGCTCGTGAAGCTTTAGTAGAACTTATTCTAAGAATAGGATTACAAGAATTAAAATCTATTCCTGTGCCAAAAGAATACATTAAAGAAGCCAAAGAAATTATAACAATTACAACTCAGATTTTTAATTCATCAGCATGTGTTGAAGATGTAGCAGAGGCAACTCTGAGAATTTATGCAATCATATCTCAGATAGCTAACGATAATGTTGCTCAGGATAACTGGGATAATATAGATATAGATGAAATAAATCCAGAATATAATGACTCTCCAGATATGGATCAATTAATTGAAAATATATCAATAAACCATGACACAGAATTAACTGAAGATGAACAAGACTATAGCCCTACTGAACAAGTTGACTACAGAGGTGATTTTAAACCTGAATTATCTCAATTATTAAATGAACTTAGAAATCAAGGAGATATATCAGAAGACAATAATAATGACAGTAATATAACTCAAGAAATGTTAGAGGAAATGTTCCAAAGTAGCGCCGAAATAGATATAGATTCTAATGCATCCGAAATGCAAAATGCTAGTGGTAAATTTGCTAATAACATTTTAAAAGAAGCTGGAGTTAGTATAAATCAACAAGATTATGGAGATGGATCACCTAGCCATGTCGATGAAGATGGAGGTGCTTTAAACCCTACAGAACCACAAACGTTTGTATATGATGAATGGGATTTTCGTGCAGGAGATTACAAACCAAGATGGTGTGTAGTTCATCAAAAAGAAATGCCTGAAGGTGATCCAAGCTTCTATACTGATACTTTACACAGTTATAGACCATTAGTTCAAAGAATCCAAAGACAATTTGAAATGATGGTACCTGAAACATTTAGAAAAGTCAGAAAACTAGATGATGGAGAAGATTTTGATATCGACGATGTAATAGAAGCTATGATAGACATTAAAACAGGGAATAGTCCAAATGAAAATTTTTATTGGAGAAGAAATAAAGTACAAAGAGATGTTGCTGTAGCAATTTTATTAGATACAAGTGCATCTACAGCAGAAGCTATAGATGACTCCAAAAAACCTGGTGATGACTGGGATGCACCAGATGATCCAGTAAAATATATGGAATGGTTGAAAAACCGCAAAGCTGAAGGTAGTAGAAGATCATACAAAAGAATAATAGATGTAGAAAAAGAATCTATAGTTCTATTAATTAATGCTTTAGAATCTATTGGAGATATGTATGGGATTTATGGATTTTCTGGTTATGGAAGAGAAAATGTTGAATTTTATAATATTAAAGATCTAGATGAAAATTTTTCTGATAAAATCAAACAGCGTATAGATAAAATCTCACCACTTCATGCAACACGAATGGGGCCAGCAATTAGGCATACAATATCTAAATTGCAAAAAGCAGAAGCCAGAACTAAATTACTTTTTCTAATTAGCGACGGAAGACCTCAAGATAGAGGCTACAGTAGAGAAGGTGTAGAAAAAGAATATGCTGTACATGATACAAAAATGGCATTAGATGAAGCTAAAAAAGAAAATATTAATGCATTCTGTCTTACTGTAGATAAATCAGGACATGATTATTTGAAAACTATGTGTGAAGATATTGGATATGAAGTCTTGGATGATATAAATGCATTACCTGAGCGTCTATTATATTTATATAGGCGATTAACTATGTAATTTAGTTCTGTAATTCTTGATTAAATACATCTAGTAAAGTTTCTACCCAATTACTATCTACAATAATTACAGGTCTAAAAAATTGATCAGAAGCCCAAAGTGCATAATAACCTTTATTATCTGACGTTTTATTTCCAATAAGTAATGCCATTTCTTTCACATATTCTGTACCCATATCAGAGAGTGCAGGGAATCTAACAGCAATAACGTCCGAAATCTGCTCATTAATACCCCAAAAGCTATAATCTTCATCATCTACTCGAGGGTTTTCAATTTTTATATTAGGTGATCCTGAAAATAAAGGTATTATATTCTCAAAAACATATGATGTGGTTTTGATTTGATCTGGATTTGTTGATAATCTATAATCTTTAACAAACCATTCATCATTTTCCTTAATAAATTCAATTACATCTCCATTAGATTCGGTAGCATTTAAGTTTGATTTTCTTAAACTTGTAGATACAATATGATTAATATCTTTAGGCAAATACCATTGAGGAAGAGGAGGGGTTAATGCCAATTTACCAATAACTCTACCCCAAATTTCTGCTATCATATATAATTGAGGAAAACCTGATACTTCTGCATAAAAATAGTCTCCATTTGGAGTTTTATTTCCAAGTTTAAATGTGACGAATCTGTTTGCAGTTAATTCAACATCCACTATAATTTTAGGTACATCTAATCCATATTGAACTGGGTCGTCAATAGTATATGATGAAATAGTTAAATCACGCTGAGTTCTAGGTCCACTTAATAATAAATCTACGCCTTGAAAAATTTCCCATGCTGCTGGAATACCATTATATTCAATAGGTTCTTGGATAAACCAAGTTTTACTATCTTTATAAAATTTAACAATGCTATCTTCGTTACTAATTTTCACTCCCATAATATCTTCTTTAGCAACTTGGTAAAACCAAGGAGATTCTTCTACAATTAATTCTTCAGATTTAAAAGGATTTATATATACTACCGCACCAATAACTAGTGCAATTAATATTAAAAATATAGTAATTTTGATATTCATAAAAAAATTTCCTTATTATATTCTAACGTCTTCTCCACCATACTATTACACCAAGAAATAACATTATAGAAGGTGGGAAAAACCAACTAGACCATTTAATAAAATCTTTTTCTCTTTTATTAATTACTAGGTTACGTGAAACCATTACTTTTGGTCTAATAGAAATCAAATCATAGTCTTCTGTTAACCAATTTACTGAGTTCAAAAACAAATCTTGATTATCATTAAAATTATAATGATAATTTTTAACAAAGTCAGAATCTCCTAATATAATTAATTTAGACAACTTATGAGTTATTAATTCATCTATTGTTCCAACTGTCACCATAGACACTCCTATTGGAAAAGGACCCGGAAACATATCTTTATCATCTAATGAGGTATTATTAATATTAGTTTCTACCCAGCTTGCAGGTGTTGTTTTAGCAATTGTAGTCAATTGAATATTAGGAGTAATATCAAAAATAGGTATACTTGTAGTAATAGCTGATACTCCAGGAAAATAAACAGTATCTAAATCTTTAGCTATAGGAATAGATTCATTAGATTGAAATTGACCATTAGCATTTTGAATCAGTGGAGTCAGTAATTCATCTCCTATATGACTCACTGAATCTGCTATATTATCAGAAGACATAATGATTCCCCAATCTTTAAATAAATCCCTAAAAAGTTCAGGAGTTTCAGGATCTAACATTGCAAGGATTCTACCACCAGATTTAATATAATTATTAATAATTATATATTCATCATTTGTAATATCGTCTCTTGGACCAGCAATAATTAAAGCTGCTGCATTATCAGGTATTTTATTATCTTGAATTAAATTAATTGGCTTAACAATATAATTATCTTTTTCTAATCCTCCAATTGCATAGTCAAAACCATCTTCTCTAGGCTGTAAATCAGTCATACTAGTAGTAATAGAAGGTTCTCCATGACCAGTTAATACATAAACAACTTTTCTTTCCTGGCCAGTAGAAATCAACAAAGAGGATATGAAATCTTGTTCTGAAAAGTTAATACATAATGGTGACCCAGGAGTTGCTGAACAATTAATTGATTGTTTAATTCCATCAGAAATATTTTCAAAAACAATAGCTGGATATTGTGAAATTTCATATTTTTGAGCTACTGATGGTCTTAATTCAGGATCAATAAAATTATAAGTTAAATTAGAAGTAATTCTAATAAATTCATCTAACAAATCTACAACATGTTGTCGGTTTGCATCTGTACCTGAAGGGTCAGGAACCATAAAAATAGTAGCATTTATGGGTGTTGTAATATTTTCTAATATTTGAATAGACTGCGGGGAGAGTGTAAATACACGAGTAGCAGTTACATCTTGTCTGAAATAGCCGTCTTGGCTTAAACGATAAAACAATACATTTACTAGAATTATAATGAAAAAGAAAATAATAGTTATAATTAAAGCGTTAATACCATATCTACCGTGCCTACCTATCAAAAAAGATATTACTGATTTAGGGGATAAAACCACTGCTAAAAGTAATAGTATTATAGAAAATATCATTAAACCTAAAGATAAATTTTTTAATTCCGATATAGCAAAAAATATTATTAATGAAACTAAAACTAAAAATACTCCAATAATAGTTGCAATATTACTCCATAATCCTGCATTACGAATAACTAAATAAAAATCATTATTTTGATTTTGAGTTTCCATAGGATCATATTCCACTATCTCCACCTTCTACTTTGCAAAGACATTATAGTGACAAACAAAAATACTGCTATAACACTTAAATAATATATTATATGACTAAAGTCAAAAACACCTTTTGTGAAATCAGTTAAATGTGCATCCATACAAATCCACATCAATGTTGTTTTCATAAATCCTGTCAATGTATAGCCCACACTATCAGCAAAAGATAATGTTAATAAAATAGCTACTCCAACTACTGCAGAAATCAATTGATTACTAGTTAAAGAAGATGCAGCTAAACCAATAGCGCCAGATGCCGCAGAATATAATAATAAACCTAAGTAACCTGTTAAAACTGGTCCTAAATCAGGACTACCAAATACATATAATAATAGAACATAATATAAAGTAAGCGAAACTGTTACATATAATATTATTGTACATGCTATATATTTTCCTAATGCAATTTGCCAATCACTTACAGGAGAAGTTAACAATAACTCTAATGTTCCTAATTTTTGCTCTTCCGCTAAAAGCCTCATAGTTAGTAAAGGAGCAAAAAATACCATAAAAAAAGTCGCCCATTCAATAATACTTCTTACAGAAGCTTCAGGCCTCATACTAGTAATTTGAAAAACAAAAAATATACCTGTCAAAACTAAAAACATTGCGCCTACAATATATGCAGTAGGAGTTAGAAAATATGACCTAGTCTCACGCCATGCTATATAAAAAGTATTTCTCATTACTTAATCAATTCTTCAGAAGTAGTTAATTTTAAAAATATCTCTTCAAGAGTCATACCTAATTTCTCTAATCTTCTTAAATCCCAACCTGAATTAACTACTAAATTCGCTAATTTAGGGGCAACATCTATATCTTGATCAGTATCTACAGAATATGTAGCTGTACCGTCTTCATCTCCAGTAACTCTCATAACTTTCTTGACCCCATCTAAACTCTGTAATCCTTTTACAACTTGTTTTCTTGGACCTCTAATATCAATTTCTATTAAAGAACTACCTCTAAGCCTATTACCTAACTGGTCAGGGGAATCAATAGCAACTATTTCACCTTCGTGTATAATTATGACTCTATCACATATAGCACTTGCTTCTGGAAGTATATGAGTACTAACTATTAAAGTATGATTACCTTTCAAACTTTTAATTAAATCTCTAGTTTCAACTACTTGTATAGGATCAATTCCAATAGTTGGTTCATCTAAAACTAGTATTTCTGGTTCATGTAAAATTGCTTGAGCTATACCTAACCTTTGACGAAAACCTTTAGATAATTTTCCGATTATAGAGTTTCGATATACTCCCAAACCGCATAATCCAATCACATCATCAATTCTTCGCTTTATTTTTGAATTAGACATTCCTCTGATTTTACCCATGAAATGTAAATATTCATTCACAATCATATCAGTATATAGAGGAACAGTCTCAGGCAAATAACCAATCTTTTTCCTAGCTTGTAAAGACTCAGAAACAACATCATAACCAGCTATCTTTACTGACCCTGATGATGGAGGCATAAAGCCTGTAATAATTTTCATTGTTGTAGATTTTCCAGCACCATTAGGGCCTAAAAAGCCTACACTTTCACCAACTGAAACGTCGAAAGATATATCAGTTATAGCAGGGTAATTTCCATAATATTTTGTTACCCCATTGAGTTGAATTGCACTAGATTTAATACTAATTGATCAAACCTTCCTATTCATAAGTATAATATACATATAAATTCTATTACAGTATCCTCACTCAATCAAGCAGAATTAATACACTTATATTAACTTTATTTTCAGTAATATTATCATACGTTAAACAGATTTAACTGTTTGATAATAAATTACGTGTTAAAATATAAATATTTATATATAATATTGGTAAATTAAAAATGGATTTAAATGAAATAATATATTTAGACCATGCAGCTACAACTCCAGTTAGTAGTGAAGTATTGGATTCAGCAATTCCATATTTTAAAGATGCTTATGGTAATCCATCTGGTATTTATTCATTATCACAAGATGCAAGAAAAGCTATAGATGATTCTAGGAAAAAAATATCTGAAGTATTAAATTGCAGACCCTCAGAAATCGTATTTACTAGTGGAGGAACTGAAGCTGATAATGCAGCTATTAGAGGTGTTGCAGAATCAATGAAAAATTTCGGGAATCATATAATAACAACCAACATAGAACACCATGCAGTTTTAAATACTTGCGAACAACTAGAAAGTTTGGGGTATAAAATATCTTATATACCTGTAAAAGAATCAGGTATAATCGATCCAATTGATATATCTAAAGCAATTAATAAAGATACTGTATTAATCAGTGTTATGCTTGCTAATAACGAAATCGGAACTATTCAACCGATATCTGAAATATCAAAAGTAATTAAAAGTAATAGTAATAAAATAGGCCACCCAATATTATTCCATACAGATGCAGTTCAGTGTGCTTCATCTTTAGATATTTCAGTAGATAAATTAGGAGTAGATTTATTGACACTTTCTGCACATAAATTTAATGGTATGAAAGGTATAGGTTGTTTATATATTAAAAGACGTACACCTTTTAAAACCCAGATAACAGGTGGGGGTCAAGAAAGAGAACGAAGATCTGGAACTGAAAATGTTCCTGGTATTGTTGCTATGGGGACAGCATTAAAATTAGCTGCTGAATCAAGAGAAACATCAAATATAAAAATTACTGGTTTAAGAAATAAGATAATTAATTTTTTATTACATAATATTAATGACACTTATTTAAATGGAGATTTAAATAATAGGTTACCCAATAATATTAATATTTCCTTTAAATCAGTTGAAGGTGAACCTATTTTACTTGGCTTAGACTTAGCAGGAATATGTGCCTCCAGTGGAAGTGCTTGTTCATCAGCATCATTAGAACCTTCACATGTTCTTAATGCAATTGGTTTGTCTGATGATTTAGCAAGAAGTAGCTTAAGAATATCTTTAGGGAAAGAAAACACAGAAAAAGAAGTCGATTACTTATTATCAGTTCTACCAAATTTAGTAACTAAACTACGCTCTATGAACACTATGTCAACTTATAACTAAAATGATAAAAACTACAACAATATTAATAATAATAATAAGTATTATCACTATTATATCTTGTAAACAAGAAATAACATTAGTTGGAAAAACAGGAAGAAGTTTAGAAATACAAGTGGATAAACCATTGAAATTAGAAAATTTAGATTTTGTAGATTTAAATGGTGAATATAACAGATTGTTTCCCAAAGCATCAAATAGAATATTAGCATTAGTAGAAGTAACTGTAATTAATAGAACAAGTACAGTGATTCCAATTAAAATTGACCAAAATGCAGCTCAACTTGGAGATAATAGAGGACAAACAATTAACCCTCTAAATCCATTTGAAAATAATCAATTAATTAACATAGAAAACGAACCCATAAAAAACATATATTCACCTTTGCTGTGGGGAGACATTGAATTAGCCAGAAATACTCAAGTTTCCGGATGGATGATTTTCGATGTACCCAGAGGATTAAGGTTAAACTCATTCACATGGGATGAGGTAGACTATATAATAGCGGGGTTAATTGAATAAATAACACAGGAGGAATAATGGCTTCACCTATACCAGTTACAGATAGCTCATTTGATAATGACGTAATAAAATCTGAACTACCAGTTTTGGTAGACTTTTGGGCCGAATGGTGTGGCCCATGCAAAATGATTGCACCAACTCTGGAAGAACTAGCCGAAGAATACAGTGAATCATTAGTAATAGCTAAATTAGATGTGGATAATAATCCGCAAACTGCGTCTACTTATGGTATTAGAGGAATACCAGCTCTTTTAATTTTTAAGGATGGTAAACCTGTAGATCAGATTGTGGGGGCAGTTCCAAAATCAGTCATAAAAAAAAGAATCGATCAAGTAATTTAATTGTTTCAAAAATACTTACAGTTGGGTGTGAATAGGCCCCGGTGGACCTCTCGGACTTCAAATCTGATGGCAGGTGCTTCGCAGTATCTACGGTGGGTTCGACTCCCTCTCACTCCCGCCAAAAGTTTAAATAACAAGTATAATTAACTATTAAAATCAATATAGTGAAAGTTACTATTTAAAAATGCTTAATAATATATTTAAAATCATAACCTCACCAATATCTTGGGGAATACCTGCATTCCTTTTAGGATTTATATTAGGTGTTTCACAATTGTCTGTATCGTTCCTAACAATTCTATTAGTTGGATTCATAATATATGTAGTATGTCAAAAACCGGCTACTAACTCACGTGAAGGGTATGTATTTGCTCCAGCAGGTATAGTTATATTCTCATGGTTAATAGGATTTGTTTTGAAAGGTATTATTTTTTAAATAAATAAATAAATAAATAAATAAATAAATAAACGGAATTATATTGAACAAATCAAATAACAACGTTCAAGCTTCACTTTTTATTACATGTATTATTGATAACTTTTATCCAGAAGTTGGAGAATCTACTGCAAAAGTACTAGATTATTTTGACGTAAAGTTAGATTTACCTGAAAATCAAACATGTTGCGGACAGCCTGCATTTAATTCAGGCTATTGGAATGAATCGAAGAAGTTAGCTAAAAAATTTATTAAGGATTTTCAAAATTCTAATTACATTGTTATACCATCAGGTTCATGTACTTCAATGATAAAAGTTTTTTATAAAGAATTACTTCATGATGAAAAAAATTATACTGAAAAGATTAATTCAATTTCAAGTAAAACGTTTGAATTTTCTGATTTCTTAGTAAATATCATGGGAATAAATGATTTAAGTTCTTACACAGAAAAATCTGATAATCAAGAAGAAGATTTAATTACATATCATGAATCTTGCCATTTAAGAAGAGAATTAAACATTAAAAATGAACCTAGACAATTAATATCGTCTATCTCTAATATAAAATTAATAGAAATGAATCAATCAGAAGTATGCTGTGGTTTTGGCGGTACATTTGCTATTAAATATCCCGAAATTTCTTCTGAAATGTTAAAAGATAAAATTTTAAATATAAAATCATCTCACTCTAATTTAGTCACATCTTGTGATTCTAGCTGTTTAATGCAAATATCTGGTGGTTTAAAGAAACAAAATGAAAAAATCAAAACTACACACATATCTGAAATAATATACAAAAGATTAAAAAGTAAAATCGAATAAATTATGAAACCTTCTAGTGAACATTTTAATAAAACAGTTAAAGATACATTAAATAATCCTACAATACAAAAAAACTTATCTGGTTTATATAATGGATTTCATAAAGCACGAATAGAAGCTAGTAATTCCACAGAAAATTGGGAATCTCTTCAAGAATTAGGAAAAAAAATAAAAGATCATACTATTTCAAATCTTGACTACTATTTAGAACAAGTTCATTCAAACGTTACAAAAAATGGAGGTCAAGTTTTCTTCTCAAAAGATTCAAAATCTGCAACTAAATACATTTTAGATTTAGCTAAGAAAAATAAAGTGAAAAACGTTATTAAAGGTAAATCTATGATTTCTGAAGAAATGGGACTTAATGATTCGTTACAGAAAGAAGAAATCGAAACTATTGAAACTGACTTAGGTGAATATATAATTCAAATGGCAGATGAAACTCCATTTCATATAATTGCTCCAGCTATTCATAAATCAAAAGAAGATATATCTGAGTTATTTGAAAAAAACCTTTCAATGCCTAAATCAGACAATCCTGAAGTACTGGCAAAAGAAGCACGAAATCAGTTAAGAGAAAAGTTTATACAAGCAGATATGGGGATAACTGGTGCTAATTTTGTAGCTGCAGATACAGGAACATTAATATTAGTTAGTAATGAAGGTAATGGTAGAATGTGCACCTCTATGCCTAAAATACATATCGCAATTATGGGTATGGAAAAAATCGTACCTTCTATAGAAGATTTAAGCGTATTCTTACCTTTATTAATTAGATCAGCAACAGGCCAAATGATTTCTAGCTATATAACAGAAATTAATGGACCTAGAAGAAATGAAGAAATAGATGGACCTGATGAATTTCATTTAATAATAATGGATAATGGAAGATCTAAGTTATTACAAAATAAAGATTTACGAGAATCACTAAATTGCTTAAGATGTGGAGCTTGTTTAAATGCTTGCCCTGTTTACCGAAAAATCGGTGGACATTCTTATGGATGGGTTTATTCTGGGCCAATAGGTGCAATTGTATCTCCAGTTTTAACTAATATATCTGATGCTAAAGACCTTCCATTTGCATCTAGTCTATGTGGAGCATGTAAAGAAGCTTGTCCTGTTAAAATTAATATACCTAGAATGCTTTTACATTTAAGAAAAGAAATATCAGAAGGAAATTCAAAAAAAATCAGTATTTCGTCTTTATTTGAAAAAATTATGTTTAAATTTTCAACTATTTTATTATTAAACCCAAAGTTTTTTCGTACTGCAACAAAATTACTATCGATTATTCAAAAACCATTTTTAAAAAATGGAGTATTTGAATGGCTTCCAGCACCTTTAAAATCATGGACAAAATATAGAACTCTACCTGCAATTCAAGATATACCATTCCATAAAAGATGGGTAAGCATTTTTAAGAATTCAAATAATAATGATTAAACAAAATAATAAAACAAGTTTTATTCAAAATATAAGATCGATTTTATCAAATGAAAGAAACCCACACGAGTCTGTATCAGAGCAATATAAATCTATTGTAAATAAAACATCTATACAAGATAGAATTAACAATATAAAAATTTTCACAGAGAGCAATATTAAATCATTAGAACTTGAATTATTAAAAAATGCAAAACTGTCTGGATGGAAAACAAAAAAAATATCTAATATTAATGAATGCGAAGATTATATTAATCAAATAATTATTAAAGAACAAGCAAAATCTATAGTAACATCTTATGACAAATATATACTTGATTTGAATTTACATAAAGATGATATTCAAATTAATAATATAAAGAAAAATGCTACTAAAAAAGATCAGAATAATACACGTAATCTAATCATTAATGCAGATATAGGTATAACTACAGTAGATTATGCTATTGCAGATACAGGAACATGTGTATTGGTTTCAAAAAAGGTATTAAGTAGGTTAGTCTCTCTCCTACCACCTATATATATAGCAATTGTGCATAAAAAACACATACTAAAAAACCTAGAAGATCTATTTGTATTTCAAAAAAATAAATTTGAAAAAGAAGATTATACTAGTGCAATTAGTCTTATTAGCGGTCCTAGTAGGTCTGCTGATATACAATCTGAACTCATAACAGGAGTACATGGGCCTGGAAATGTTCATATGTTATTAACAGATTAATCAAAAATTAATTTTGATCCAACTTTTATAAAACGCATAACTTGTTCAGTAGATTCGATTATTAACTTATTAACCGAAGATGTTAGTTCATCTAAATTCATAGCACCTTGCGATATTGAAGTAACTGCATCTATTCCATAATCATTAACAATTTGAAAATCATCTCCAAGAGATCCAGAAATAGCTATAACTGGTATATTGAATTTTTTAGCTCTACTAGCAACTCCATAAGGTGCTTTATTATAAACTGTTTGATAGTCTATCTGGCCTTCACCAGTAATGACTAAATCAACATTATTCAAATATTTATTAAAACTGATTTTATCTAAAATAATATCAACTCCAGATTTCAATTCAGCATTTAAAAACATCATTAATCCTGCACCTAAACCTCCGGCTGCTCCAGCTCCTGGAACATCAATAACATCTAATTTAAGACTTTTTTTTGCAACTTTAGCATAATTAGCCATAGCATCTTCTAGTATAGGTAACATCTCTCTAGTAGCACCTTTTTGTGGACCATATACAGTAGAAGCACCAAACTCACCTAATAAAGGATTAGTTACATCACTTGCAACTAAAAACTTAGACTCTTTGATTCTATTATCTAAATTATTTAAGTCTATTTTTACTAATTTTGTAAGCCCAGCAGATCCATATGGGATTTGATTTCCTAAAGAATCTAAAAATAATCCTCCTAATGCTTGGGTCATTCCAACACCACCATCATTAGTTGCACTACCTCCTATACCAATAATGAAATTTCGATACCCTTTCTCCAAGGCATCTTTAATTGCTTGACCCAATCCATATGTTGTAGTGTACATAGGATTTCTTTTACTAGGTTGAACTAGAGCTAATCCACTCATTTTAGCCATTTCTATTACTGCAGTATTTCCATCTCCCATGCCACCCCAATTTGAATTTATTAACAACCCTAAAGGATCTAAAACTTTACATGATCTAATTTTACCCTTAGAAAAATCAACTAGAGTTTCTAATGTTCCATCACCTCCATCAGCTACAGGTAATATAATAGTATTAGCATCCGGCAACACATTTTTCACGCCTATACTAATAGCTTTTGCAGTATTTAAAGCTGATATACTGCCTTTAAATGATTGAGGAGATATTAAAATATTCATAAATATATTATATAACACTTAATCAAAAATATTTTAACATCTTATTTTATATAAAAAATTACGTTGACAATATTTATATCTGCTCTTATTCTCTATAATATGGAAAATGAAAATACTAATAAGACCAGACAAATTTTTGCAATAATTAGTGAAGATATATATCTTGCATCTAAAGCAAAAGCAACAGAACTTAGATTACCTTTAAGAAAATTTATTGAACTAGCTCTTCAAAAATCTTTAAATATTAAATCTAATGAATTTTTAACTGAAAAAATAGATCCAGAAGAACATAAAACTAAATCTATATGGGAAGATGAATACCTCAACATACAACTACAACAACCCATTGGATCTCCAATAGAATTAACAGAAGAAGAAGCTAATAAAATTCTCTTCAATGATAATTCTGAATAAATATAATGTCTCAAATATTATTAGATAAAACAATATTTTTAGATTTTTTAAATCATGATACTTCCGCTCGAAATATTCTGAAGAAAATTATAAATAAAGAACTTATTGCTTTTGTATCTCCAATTACTTTATATGATATATGGAAAGAGCAAAGCTTTAATAGAAAATATGAGATAAGTATTACAGCAATATTAAAATTTATTGCCATAGCTCCTTTATCTGTTTCAGCTGCTAAAGAAGCTGGAAATTTAATATCTAAGCTAAATCAATATGATGAAAATATAAATCCTGATGACTACTTATGTTCTATAATAGCAGCAACAGCCCTAGAGAGAAATGAGTTAGTATGTACTAGAAATACTGAAACATATAATAAGTTTGGTGTTGGAATTTTAGATTATTAAATAAATATCAAATTTTTGATTTAATATTTTTTGCTAACTTTATATTTACACCTTTGACTAAACTTATATGATTAATACTAGCTTTACCAATTTCTTTTACAGACCCAAATTTTTTCAACAATCTATTTCTAATAACTGGTCCAACACCAGATATATTATCTAATATAGAAATATTGCTTCTTTTCGACCTTAAATTTCTATGATAATTTATAGCAAATCTATGAGCTTCATCTCGTATATTTTTTATCAAATATAAAGCTGGTGACCTAGAATCTAATGAGATAGATTCTAACATTTCTGGTATAAATAACTCTTCATTTTTTTTAGCTATACTTGCTATTCCAATTGAATTTATTCCTAATTCTAAAAACACACTTAAAGCAACGCCTAAATGTCCTTTTCCGCCATCTATCAAAACTAAATCAGGAACTATGTGCCAATTAGAATTAGAATTTTGATTTAAGTTATCTAATTCATTTTTTGAATTAACTAACCTTTTAAATCTTCTAGTAAGCATCTCTCTCATCATAGCGTAGTCATCTATTCCATCAATATTCTTGATTTTAAATTTTCTGTAATCAGATTTCTTAGGTAAACCAGCTTCGAAGACCACCATACTACCGACTGGATTTGTACCAGAAATATTAGAAATATCATAGCATTCTATACGTATCGGATCTTTTACTAAGCTTAGTTCTTCTTTCAATTCATACATAGCTAAATTAAGGTTAGATATTTTATTGATTCTTTCATTTTTATATTTAGATAATCCAAACAAAGCATTTTCTGAAACCATATTTAATAGTTTTCTTTTTGTTCCTTTTTTAGGAATAATTATTTTTACTTTAGATTTACGTTTATTACTTAACCATAACTCTAGCAAAGAAGTTTCAATAACAGAATGTTGAATAATTATTTCTGGTGGTATATAAGGATTTTTATCATAAAATTGTTTTATAAAAGCATTCAATATATCTTTGTCTAATTCATGTTGTATATCACTCATCATAAAATCATCTTTACCGATTAATTTTCCAGAGCGTATGAAAAACACCTGCATGCATGAAGTATTTAAGGATTTATCTGACGCTATTGCTATGATATCAGCATCATGATTATCAATAAATAAAACTTTCTGTTTTTCATTAACACTTTCAATTGACTTTAGTTGATCACGTAATATTGCGGCCTTTTCAAAATTCAAATTGTCAGATGCATTCATCATACTCTGATGAATATCTTTTACAATATTCTCTGTTTTACCTTCTAAAAATAATATTACCTGGTCAATGATTTCTAAATATTGATTTTGATTTACTGCACCTATACATGGACCAACACATCTATTGATATGAAAGTCTAAACAAGGTTTTTTATCAGTACCAGTTATAAATTTATTACATGACCTATATGGAAATAATTTTTTCAATAAATTTAAAGTGTTTCGTACACTTTTTGAGCTTGCAAATGGTCCAAAATATTTACTTTTATCGTGTTTTACTTCTCTAGTAATATATACTTTAGGGAAGTTCTCAGAAATATCAACTTTAATAAAAGGATAAGTTTTATCATCTTTCAGTCTGATATTAAACTTAGGTTTATATCGCTTAATAAGATTATTTTCTAATATTAAAGCTTCTTGTTCAGAATTAGTAATAATTATATCAAAATCAGAAATCTTATTTACTAAAGTTCTAGTCTTAATATCAGATCTAGGTATATTAGCGAAATATGAACCAACTCTGTTTTTTAGATTTTTTGCTTTACCAACATAAATTACATTTTTAGATGAATCAAACATTAAATAAATTCCTGTTTTATCAGGAAGAGATTTAATTCGTTCTGAAATCCTTTCTTTTATCATAATGCAATCATTCTTATGAGTATTAAAAAGATTTTTTTTAAATACAAATATACAAAATCTTCATCAACTATGAAATAGTTACAGTAAGAATACCTAACAAAACAGCAATTAGACCTGAAACCAATGTAATTCTTTTTAATTCAAAAAATAAATCATTATTAAACGCAATAGTAGATTCTTTAGTATTAATTGGTGTAGGACTTTTTGCAATTGGATTAGAAATATTATTGTTGTAATCAGAATTCTGATTACTTGTATCATCTAGTTCAGTTACATTATTTGTTTGTATTAAATCAAAATTCTTTATATTAGGTTTAGTAATTTTTTTTCTTTTTCTAATATTACTTTGTCTCATCGCAGCTTTACGAGATTTACTTGGCATTTACTACTCCTACTATTTGTATATAGGTTACATGAAATTATATATATAGTCCATATTAATCAACTAGACCTAGGATGAGCTTTATGAAACTCATTTCTTAAATGATCATCACTTAAATGTGTGTAAATTTGAGTAGTTGTAATACTAGAATGACCTAATAGAACTTGAACATGCCTTAATGATGCTCCTCCATGTAATAAATGAGTAGCAAAGCTGTGTCTAAAAATGTGAGGATAAATTTTATCTTTTAAATTTAATTTATTTGCATAATTTTTTAATATAAACCAAAACCCTTGCCGAGACATTTTTTTACCTAACCGGTTTAAAAAAAGACTCTTCTCGTTTTTCAATTTTGTAAATTTTGGTCTATATATATTGATATAATTTTCTAAAACAATTTTTGAGTTTTTATGTATTGGTAAAATACGCTCTTTCGAACCTTTTCCCATACATTTTATACGTTGATTTATAATATCAACATCATTTATCTTCAAATTAACTAACTCGCTAACTCTCATTCCTGTTGCATACAATAATTCCAACATAGCAAAATCTCTATAACCTTCTTTTGTTTTGTTTAAAAATACAAAATCAAATAATATATTTATATCATCAACCGATATGACTTGAGGTAATTTAGATATGTTACGAGGAGATTTAATATCTTCAGTAGGATCAATATTAACTATATTATCTTCCAATAAAAAACTGAAGAATGTCTTTAAACAAGCTAATCTTCGAGCTCTAGTCGAATCAGATAAACCCCTATTCATTAGTTCAAATAAATATTCAGATATTAAATCATGGTTGATCATACTCCAATTAATATTATTTGATGATTTACATAAAAATAAAATAAAATCATTAATATCATTTTCATATGCAGATATAGTATTATATGATAAACCACGTTCTACTCTTAAATGCTCTAAAAATTCTGCTAATTGATTATTCACTTTATTTACCTTAGATAGTTTGTGTTATTAATAACAAATACCATATATTACTGAATATATATATATATATTAGATTTATAAAGTAAAAATTTATTGTTCTATTCATATAAATTTTATAAAATATTTATTAATTACTTATTAAAGTTTATAATATATGAACTTTAATAAGCCCTATAATCAAGAGCCGATAGAAAGTACAAAAATATGATAGCAATCGATATAGACCCTAATCTTTTAGTTTGGGGTGCATTAATCATTAGTTGGCATGGATTCTTTAGCTTACTTGCAGTTATCACTGCCCTTATACTCGTTGCAAGATGGGCTCCAACCAAAAATATCGACCCAGATGATATTTATTCAATTGCAGCTTGGGGAATAATTGGAGGGATAATTGGTGCAAGAATAGTTCATGTAATAGATCAATGGTCATACTATCAAAATAACATCAACGAAATAATTGCTATTTGGCAAGGAGGCATAGGTATTTGGGGTGCAATTATAGGCGGATTTATTGCTGCCGCCATATATACAAAAATCAGAAAAAAACCAGTCGGCATAATAGCTGACCTTACAGCTCCTGCATTATTATTAGCACAAACTATAGGAAGATTAGGAGATATAATAAACGGTGAACATTGCGCTAAAACAACTGAATTGTTTTTTGGTTTCATATGGACATCTCCATTAAGTAATGCAAAATATTGTGAAAATCCTATAGGCATTCCAGTACACCCAGTAATAGGATATGAAATATTATGGAATTTAGCTGTTTTATTTTTAATATGGCAATTAAGAAATAAAGTTAGTCCTGCTGGTATTATATTTACTATATATTTATTACTTTATGCAGTTGGTAGATTTGTTATAACATTCTTTAGAGATGATAGAGTATGGTATTTAGGTCTACAAGAAGCACATTTTATTTCAATAATAATTGGATTAATCACAATAAGTATATTAATTATGAAATTTAAATTAATACCTAAAGAAGAGCGCTCTAGTATTGATATTCAAACACAAAATTATGATAAAAAAGTTTCAGGTACTCGTGCACAAAGACGTAGGGATTTGAAAAACAATTAATAATTATTCAAATTTTTTAAATATTAAAGATGTATTATGCCCACCGAAACCAAATGAATTACTCATAGCATAATTAATACTTAATTTCTTAAAATTACCCGGATTATAATCTAAATCACATTCAGGATCTGGATTTTCTAAATTTGCTGTAGCATGAATTATTGAATTTTTTATAGATAATGTAGTTACTACAGCTTCAATAGCTCCACTCGCACCAAGTAAATGGCCCACCATAGATTTAGTGGAATTAATTGGTATTTTATATGCTTGTGCTCCAAACACAGATTTCATAGCCATTGTTTCAAATTTATCATTTAACGGAGTTGAAGTTCCATGAGCATTAATATAATTAATATCTTTATGTGAAATTGAAGCTTGATCTAATGATTTAATCATAGCTCTAGCTCCACCTTCACCACCAGGAGCAGGTTGAGTAATATGGTGAGCATCAGCCGTTGCTCCATAACCAACTATTTCTGCAATAGGCTTTGCTCCACGGTTAATAGCATTCTCTAATTTTTCCAAAACTAAAACAGCAGATCCTTCACCTAGTACAAAACCATCTCTATTATTATCAAATGGTCTTGATGCAGATTCAGGTTTATCATTATATTTTGATAATGCTTTGCATGCACTAAATCCAGCAACCCCAATAGGGCAAATTGCAGCTTCTGAACCTCCTGCAAAAACTATATCAACATCATTTCTTCTAATAGCTTCATAAGCTAAACCTATAGTGTCTCCAGAACTAGCACAAGCAGATACAACACTATAGTTTGGGCCTTTAGCTCCAATCATCATAGAAACTTGTCCTGATGCCATATCCGGTAACATCATGGGTACCAAAAATGGGCTTATACGAGAAGGTCCTTTATCAAATAAAACTTTACTCTGTTGTGATAAAGTAATTATCCCTCCTATACCACTAGCAATCATAACAGATATTCTATTTTGATTACCTGAATTAATCTTTATTTGTGAATTCTCCATTGCTTCAATAGTGGCTACTCCAGCAAGTTGAACAAATCTATCCATTCTTCGTGATTCTTTTTTACCAAAATAATTTTCAGGATCAAAGTTTTTAACTTCTGCTGCTATAGTGGTCTCAAAATCAGTTGTATCAAATGTAGTTATTTGAGAAACACCCGAATTACCTTTTAATAAATTATCCCAAGTAGTATCTGCTGTATGCCCAATTGGACTTATCATTCCAACTGATGTAATTACTACTCTATTATTCATATAATTCTCCAGATTTATTTAAATACCTAATATTGAGTATATATAGTATCATAAAATATATATATAACTTGATAAAAGGTTACAGTTTGACAAATAAATCTTCTCCTACATTTATAGTAGAAACCCAAGGTTGTAAATTAAACCAAGCTGATTCTTTAGAAATAACTAATAAGCTTTTAGAATCTGGCTATTCAATATCTAACACAAATAAATATGCAGATATATTTGTGTTAAATACTTGTACAGTAACTCATATAGCTGACAGAAAAGCGCGTGGCAGAATAAGAAATTTTAAAAGATCTAATCCTGAATCAACAATTGTAGCCACAGGTTGTTATGCAGAACGTTCAGGTGAATTTTTAAATTCTATGGAAGAAATAGACTTAGTCATATCTAATCAAAAGAAAGAAAATATTACTACTGCAATTTCAAACCAATTAAGTTTAAATCAAGATTTCATTAAACCTTTTCCCAGCAATTTAATAAAAAATCCAAAAGCAAAAACTAGAGCTATGGTCAAAATACAAGAAGGGTGTGATCAAGTATGTTCTTATTGCATTGTACCAATAGTTAGGGGCCGAGAAAAAAGTATACCCCTTAATCAAATAGTTAATCAAATAAATAAATTTTCAGAAATGGGATATAAAGAAATTGTTTTGACTGGAACTCAATTAGGATCTTATGGATTTGAATTCAAAGATATTAACTTATTACAGCTACTTAATAATATACTAAAAAATACTGATGTACCTAGGTTAAGGATCTCTTCTCTTCAGCCACAGGACTTAAATCCAAATTTATTAGAGCTGTGGGAAAACCCCAGATTATGCCCACATTTACACATACCCCTACAAAGTGGAAACAACCATTTATTAAAGAAAATGCGCAGAAGATATACAAGAGAAATCTTTGAAGAAACAATAAAATTAGTTAGAAATAAAATAAAAGATGTATCTATTACTACTGATGTAATTGTAGGGTTTCCTGGTGAAGATCAACAAAGTTTTCAAGACACATATAAACTTTGCCAAAATATTAAATTTTCTAACATGCATATTTTCCCTTACTCTAAAAGACCAAAAACTAGCGCAGCATACTTTGAAAATCATGTCACACCAAATATAAAATCAGATCGGGTGAAAAATCTAATTGAACTTAGTAAAAAACATAAATATGAATTTGAGCATAATTTTGATAAATCAATTAGAACTGTTCTTTGGGAAGAATCATATACTGAACAAAATAAAATTTATTGGTCAGGATTAACAGATAACTATCTCAAAGTCTTTACTGAAAATAAAAACAATCTTAGAAATATAATAAATAAAGTCAGATTAGATCATGATAATTATAAATTAATTGGCAAAACACTGTCTTAACTTAGATCTATTGGATCAAATCTCATAGCACCATTTTGGCGACTTATGTAGCCAGATTTAGATTCTAAACTATGGCCGAAAATAATTAACCAACCATTTCCAAGAGATGTTTCTAAAATTTTAAGCTTTTGTTCTAAAGTGTCATTTGGGCTTTCATCTTTCGCAGCTATATATGATGGATCCAAATGATACGGAGTAGGAATTAAATCAGCAACATAAGCAATTTTCTCACTACCTTTTTGAATTAGTACTATTTGATGACCCTCAGCTGGTCCATTAGCCAATTCAACTGAAACACCAGGTATAATCATTGAATCTCCATCTATAATCTGAAGCTGGTCTTTCTCATATAAAGGTAAAAAATCATCTTCAAAATAGTTCCCACTAAACCGTTGCCCTGGATTATTTGCTTTTTCCCAAGATGATTTTTGAACAATATATTTAGCTTTAGGAAAAGCTGGAACAGCCACTCCAGTACGATCTAATTTAGTAGCTCCACCGGCATGATCAAATTGTAAAGAAGTAAGAATAATTATATCTATATCTCTTGCAGTAAGCCCAAGAGATCTAATACCTCTTAATAATTTATTACCATTTAATCCATATTGTTCTTTTAAAAGATCTGTACGTTTAGTTCCTGCTCCTGTATCAATCAAAATATTACTTTGAGGAGTTTTAATAACTAATGAATTCAAAGATAATTTAATACGATTCCTGCGATCAGGTTTAATAAATCTTTCCCATTTAGTCTTAGGGATTTGACCGAAAACCTCACCACCATCAACATGATAAATACCGTCTGAAATGATATTTATAGTCGATGTACCAAGATTCATATTAAACACCTCTTAAAAACAAAAAATAATAAAAATTAAATTTAGATATTAGATATTAGTTATAAAAACAATGATTTTTACGATAGTAGAAATAGATTTTTTTGTCAAGTAATTCTATTGTTTTATATCGTTTATGGTTAATTCAAGTGCTTTAATAGTTTCTTCAATATCATCAGTTTCATGTACTGAAGATATATAGAATTTTGCGTCACCCTTTAAAACTCCATGTTTTAACAAACCTTTATTAAAGTCAACCATAATAGATTTATTTGCATTAAGAGTAGAACGATAATCTATTATTTCTTTATCAGTAAAGTAAATATCAAATAATGCACCAACTCCTATAACTTGAGCTGGTATTTTAGCATTGTAAAACAATTCCTCTAAAGATTTCATTATCTTATTACCTGTTTGGAAAATTTTATTATATACACCAGGCTGTTTCAACTCATTTAATGTTGCTAACCCAGCTACAGCTGCGATTGGATTACCATTTAATGTACCAATTTGAGGTACAAAACGATTACCTGGTGATTCTACATAGTCAAAGTGAGACATCATATCCAATCGCCCACATACTGCAGTAAGAGGAAAACCACCTGAAACAGCTTTTCCTATTGTACATATATCTGGAGTTACATTATAATATTCTTGTGCTCCACCATAAGCAAACCTAAAACCAGTAACTGTTTCATCAAAAATCAATGGGATATCATAAGTTTCAGTAATTTTCCTAAGACCTTCTAAAAATCCAGCTGTCGGGGGAATTGACCTTTGAAATGGTTCAACAATCACACCAGCTAATTCATCTTTATGTTTCTCTATAATGTCACAAGTAACAGTTATATTATTAAATGGTGCAATTAGCATTTCAGATTCAATAGATTTAGGTATACCTGCAGAATCAGAACTTGCTAAAGGAAAAGGTTTAGGATCTGCGGGATTCATACTCATTAAAGCATAATCATTCATCCCATGAAATCCACCTTCGAATTTCAAGATTTTATCTTTATTCTTAAATGCCCTAGCAATTCTCATTGCATACATTGTTGCCTCAGTACCAGTAGAACAAAACCTAACTGATTCAGCACATCTAACAGCATTAATAATCTCTTCAGCAAGTAAAATAACTTTTTCATTTCCTGCAAAAAAAGTGAACCCTAATTCAAGCTGATTTTTAACAGCAGATATTACATTTGGATTTGAATGGCCTATAAGCATTGGACCAGAACCTAAAAGGTAATCTATATATTTATTGCCCTTAATGTCCCATACTTTGCTGCCTAATCCATTGTTTATTATTGGTTCATAATCTTTTAAATTACCTAAAGAACCACCAGCAAAATATTTAGCATATTTATTTTTCAACTCTGTTAAATTTGATTTATTATAAAGATTTTCTGACATAATAACTCCAATAAAAAACTTCTAACTATATTTAATAGATTAAAAAAAGCACTTATTATATAATTGAATTTGTTAAAAAGTATAATTATTATATCAAATTTGAGGCATAAATGAATATTAAAGTTATAAATACAACTCAAGTAAAAAAAACAGGAGCAATTATAATCCCTTTATTTCAGGATATACCCATATCAGAATTACCTGAAAATATTATAGATAAAAACTTGAAAAACCACATTGCTTCCTCAATTAAGGAAATGATAGATTGTAGAATAGCAGGGAAAATTAATATTTTACATGCTATATCTCATAAAAATTACAAAACCATATTACTCTTAGGTTTGGGTAACTCTAGTAAATTTTCTATTGATCAATTCAGATCTAACATTGCTGAATCTACAAGAAAACTAAGAGATTTAGATATAAAAAATTTATACCTATTATCCTATAAAAATTTATACAATAATTACTCTATTAAAGAATTTGGCCAATTGATTTCTGAATCAATTAACCTTGGGCTATATGAATTCAATAAATATAAAACCCAAATAAAAGATAAATATATTGAATCTATATTTATTATTGAAGAAAATCAAAATTATTATAATGAAATGAATCAAGGAATCACAAATGGTCAAATAATATCAGATTCAGTTAATTTATGTAGAAATTTAGTTAATGAACCATCAAATTATATGACTCCCACTCAATTAGCTGAAGAAGCAACTAAAATTTCTATCGATAATAATTTGTCAATAAACGTGCTTGATACTTTGGATATGAAAAAACTTGGTATGGGAGCAATATTAGGAGTAGCTCAAGGCAGTAATCAGCCTCCAAAATTTATTATTATGGATTATAGAGGAGATCCTAAAAACAAATCAAACAAAATAGGCCTAGTAGGTAAGGGAATTACTTTTGACAGTGGAGGTATTAGTATAAAACCATCTAAAAACATGGGAGACATGAAAGGTGACATGGCTGGAGCTGCTGCAGTAATATCTTCTATACAAGCAATAAGCAAACTTAAACTAAAAATAAACGTCACCTCTATAGTTGTTGCAACGGAAAATATGCCCGGTAGTAAAGCTCAAAAACCTGGAGATGTAATAAAAACCTTTAACGGAAAGACAATTGAAATAGACAATACTGACGCTGAAGGAAGATTAATCCTTGCAGATGCAGTAGCATATGCAAATTCTATTGGAATTAAAAAAATCATAGATATTGCAACACTTACAGGCGCTATTAGAGTTGCTTTAGGAAATATATGTACTGGTGCTTTTGGTAATAATGCCAGATTTACATCTCAATTGATAAATGCCAGTAAAGAAACAGGTGAATATATTTGGGAATTACCTATATATAATGAGTATAAAAATCAATATAAAAGTGATATTGCTGATATTAAAAATACTGGAGGCATGTATGCAGGAGCAACCACTGGAGCAATGATAATTGGAGAATTTGTAGGTAATTCTTCGTGGATTCATTTAGATATAGCTGGAACTTCAACTTCTACTATAAACAATGGTCATAATGTAAAAGGATCTACAGGTGTCCCTGTTAGAACAATTATTAAATTAGCACAAAAATTACAAAATAATAAAATCTAGTAATTCATTTTTTTATTTAATAAAATTGCCCTTAATTTATACCTATGATAATATCTAGTTTATGGATAAAAACTCAAAAAAAGCATGGACATTCATAACAAATCACGGGTTAGTTTTAAGCTATATATACAAAAACCCAAGCCATACTGCTAGAGAAATATCTCATGAAGTTGGTATCACAGAAAGAACTACCCATAATATAATTATTGATTTAGAATCAACAGGATATATAGTTAAGAAAAAAATTGGAAGAAAAAATTTATACACTTTAAATATTTGTCTCCCTCTAAGGCATCATAGTAAACAAGATATTCCAGTAGATGATTTACTAAATGCTATACATTCAAATGAAAATGTATAGCACTCTCGTGGTGAGTGTGGCCAAGTTGGTTAAGGCGCCAGGTTGTGGTCCTGGAGATCAAGGGTTCGAATCCCTTCACTCACCCCATTTATAAAAATTTTTTATTTAATTTACAATTTGCGCCCGTAGTTAAGGTGCAGAGCATCGGTCTTCGGAAACTATGACTTTACAATGTAGATATATGGGCGATTTTCTACATATACACAATCTATTTGATTCATATATAAATTGAGGACGACATCCGTCGAACGGGAGAAATCTCTGCCAAATTACTAGACCATTACTTGGATAAATCTCAATCTAGATTATCTTTATCCTTCCTAACGTCTCCTGAAATATGGCAAGCAGAAGGTATTTCCACAGTGGGCTACTTTCAGATCAGAGTTGATAGCATCGTAATAGCTTATGAGCCCCAAACCGTCAGCACCTGTGGTCACTGATGGGTAATATCCAACAGCTCCTGTGGTATCCATGGAGGTTATGCTAGCCACGGTACATACAGTATTGATGCAGTGGGCTACTTTCAGATCATCGTTGGTACCATCCAAATAGCTTATGAGTCCCAAACCGTCAGTACCTATGGTCACTGATGAGTAATATCCAATATTTCCTGTGGTATCCAGGGAGGTTATGGTAGCAGCATTACATGCAGTATTGATGCAGTGGGCTACTTTCAGATCAGCGTTGGTAGCATCGTAATAGCTTATGAGCCCCAAACCGTCAGCACCTGTGGTCACTGATGGGTAATATCCAACTTCTCCTGTGGTATCCAGGGAGGTTAGGGTAGCAGCATTACATGCAGTATTGATGCAGTGGGCTACTTTCAGATCATCGTTGGTACCATCGTAATAGCTTATGAGCCCCAAACCGTCAGCACCTGTGGTCACTGATGTGTATAATCCAACTTCTCCTGTGGTATCCAGGGAGGTTACGGTAGCAGCATTACATGCAGTATTGATGCAGTGGGCTACTTTCAGATCATCGTTGGTAGCATCGTAATAGCTTATGAGCCCCAAACCGTCAGCACCTGTGGTCACTGATGTGTATAATCCAACATTTCCTGTGGTATCCAGGGAGGTTATGCTAGCCTCGGTACATGCAGTATTCGTGCAGTGGGCTACTTTCAGATTATCGTTGGTAGCATCGTAATAGCTTATGAGTCCCAAACCGTCAGCACCTGTGGTCACTGATGTGTATAATCCAACATTTCCTGTGGTATCCAGGGAGGTTATGCTAGCCTCGGTACATGCAGTATTCGTGCAGTGGGCTACTTTCAGATCAGAGTTGGTACCATCGTAATAGCTTATGAGCCCTAAACCGTCAGCACCTGTGGTCACTGATGTGTATAATCCAACTTCTCCTGTGGTATCCAGGGAGGTTACGGTAGAGGTGATGATGATGGAATTGCGAACATCGCCTTTATCACCTTTTACGCCTTGAGGTCCTAATGAACCTTGTTCACCTTTATCTCCAGTGTCACCTTTTACACCTGTTGCTCCAGTTACTTCTTCGCCTTTATCGCCTTTATCACCTTTTACACCTTGAGGTCCTAATGAACCTTGTTCACCTTTATCTCCAGTATCACCTTTTACGCCTTGAGTACCTGATGAACCTTGTTCACCTTTATCTCCAGTTGCTCCTGTTGAGCCTATTGCTCCAGTTGCGCCTGTTTCGCCTATTCCTTGTTCACCTTTATCTCCTTTTAACCCTTGAGGTCCTGATGAACCTTGTTCGCCTTTATCTCCAGTATTACCTTTTACACCTTGAGGTCCTAATGAACCTTGTTCACCTTTATCTCCTTTTAACCCTTGAGGTCCTAATGAACCTTGTTCACCTTGGATTCCTTGAGGACCAAGTTCTCCAGCGCAAGCAGATAATATTGATACTAATATTATCAACATTATATTTATTAATAGATATTTACCTTTAACAAACATTTTGTTATTACTTTCTATCAGATATTTCCTATAATTATTAATATAATTATAAGGTATTTTCAAGAGTAAAACTACCTGACTAGTTAAATCTAAAGCAGATATGAATTACACATTAGATTAACGACAGACATAAGAGAGTATTATAAATAAACTATAACCAATTCAATCGATATGATGAAGTATGATATTAGTTCAATGTCAAAGATGTGGGTATCGTATGCACCTCACAGTTTGAAGGTCAGATAAAAATTGCCCTCATTATGTTAAACACATACAATGGTCCCTAGATAACTTACCTGATGTTGCATCTGGTCCAGTTCATATCATGCTAATGAACAACATACAGCAGCATTGAATAAGACAAATTAATATATAAGCAGAATTTATTCTTAGAATAGAGTGATATGGAAAAAAAGAAAATTCTGATAACAGGAGCTTCTGGATTTATAGGGTCATCTTTAGCTTTAGAGTTATGTAAAAACAATAATGTTTATGCACTAGCTAGATTTACTAATTCAGATGTAAAGAAAAATCTCGAGAAATCTGGTATAGAAATAATTCAAAAAGATATTTATAAACATTCTTTAGATGATTTGCCAAATGATTTTGATTATATCTTTTCACAATTAGTATCTATTGATTTTCAAATCAATCAACAAAAAGTATTTGATGTAAATACTTATTTTGTTGGAAAATTAATGAAACAATTCTCAAATGCATCAGGTATTATATTGGGATCATCAGGATCTGTTTATAAGCCAAGACTTAAAGAATTACTGAATGAAAATGGTGAAATTGGCCCTGTAAATTTATATGGTATTTCTAAGCTTGGCGGAGAATTATTAGGAAGGTTTTTATCTGAAGAATGGGATATACCTACTTGTATATTACGGTACTTTTTCCCTTATAGTAGTAATGGAGGTGCTCCTACTAAATGGGCAAAGCAGATATATTCTGCTGAAGATATTCATATAAATACAAATTATTCGGCAGTGTATAGCCCAGTATATATTTCTGATTGTATAAGATATACAATTGAATCTTCACTTTACTGTTCGGTTCCAGCTAAAATTATTAATATTGGTGGTCTGGAAACTATTTCTCAATTAGAAATAATAAAAATTCTTTCAAAAAAATTAAACAGAAATCCAATAATTACTCATACCAACGAAGTACCCAGGTTTTGGAACGGAGATTTTGGTTTAATGTTAAACCTTTTTGGAAAACCCGCCGTTAATCTAAATAAAGGATTAAGCCTGGTTGTTAATTCTATTCTAAATAATAAAATTTAGTCAAAAGAGGGTAGGGTTTTAGGTTCTTGTACATCTAGAAGGGTATTGCAGCATTTCGGATCACCATCACCAGCTTTTGTACAAAGAGCAATTACGCCACATGGAAAACGGTATGGTTGGGGATTCTATGGTCAGAGATAATTTGGCATAAGCCAATTATAGGTTTAAAATAACGAATATGCGCCCGTAGCTCAGTGGATAGAGCATCGGTTTTCGGAACCGAGTGTCGGGGGTTCGAATCCCTCCGGGCGTACACCTACACAAAAAATAATATAAGATTTGATATTTATATAACTTAAACTTATACTATAAAAACTTAAAATATTATTTATTGTAATACTCTTTGATATGTTTGAAATGAAAAATCTAAATTTTGGTAAAATTGGTAAAGTAAGTAGATTAAGCTTGGGTGGTGGAGGTATAGGACAAGTATGGGGAAAAACTACCCGGTCAGAAAGTGTTTCAACACTATTATATGCTTTAGATAATGGAATCAACCTGCTTGATATGGCACCTACATATGGAAATAACGAAGCTGAACTAGTTTTAGGTGAAGCTTTATCAGGAAAAATCCCTCAAAATATTAAAATTACAACTAAATGTAAGATTTCAAATACTGAACCTTCCAAAATATATGATCTATTAGACAAGAGTATTACTAATAGCTTATTAAGAATGAAAATAGATTATGTGGATATATTATTTATGCATAATGGAATAGTTGATGATAATGAAGTTAACTCACATAGTCATTCATATAGGTCAGTGTTTGATAATTATATAGTGAATGCTTTTCAAAAACTAATAAATGATGGACGAATTAAAAGTTGGGGAATAACAGGGATAGGAGAGCCATTAGCTTTAATAAAAATGCTAAATGAAAATCCCCCTATAGATTATATTCAAGTAGTTGCAAATATGTTGAACTCTGCAGGAAATTTACATGATTATTCTGGCCCTTCATATGCAAAAGAAATAATGTATGAAGCTGTAAAAGCTGGTGTTTACGTATTAGGTATCAGACCTGTTCAAGCAGGTGCTTTAACCGATAAAATAGATAGATATTTACCTAAGGATCATCCAGAAGTAATAGACTATAACAAAGCTTTCAAAATTAGAGAGATTTCAAGAGAACTAGGAGTTACTACTGCATCCTTAGCATATCATTACGCTTTATCTATGGAAAACCCCTCAACTATTGTACTAGGTGTAAAAAACAGACAAGAATTAAATGAATGTATTCAAGTTGAAAAATTAGGCAAAATGGATTCAAATTTAATGAAACGCTTAAATAAAATTGTTTCTAATATAGAATAATAAATTTCTAATATATTTTAGATTGCTATTTAAGGAGTATATATGTCTCAAATAAAAAAATCCTTAGAAATAAATCAGAAGATAAGAATCTTCCTTAATCAGCAATGTAAAATGAGAGATGGCACTGAACTAGCGACAGATATTTATTTACCTTACAAAGAAGGTAAATATCCCACAATAATAAACCGTACTCCTTATAATAAAGCTGACTATGAGCTTAATGTTGCTCACCTTATTAAATATGCTCAACAAGGTTATGTAGTAGTTACTCAAGATGTAAGAGGGCGTTTTAGTTCTTCAGGTGAGCTATATGCATTTAAAAATGAATACAATGATGGCGCTGATTCTATTGAATGGATTACTAAACAACCTTGGTATAATGGGAAAATCGGTGGTATTGGCGGATCATATGTTGCTTTGACTCAATGGCAAGCAGCACAATCTGTAGGTGATAAATTCTCGGCATTATTGACCCAAGTAGGCTATTCAAACATATATCATAATTGGGTTTATACAGGTGGAGCTTTTCAATTAGCATTTAATTTGTCTTGGGGATTAGCAATGTCTGCTCATACACACCAAAGAGTATTCATGTATTCACCTCCTGGTATTAATCAAGCAGATTTATTTTACCATTTACCTCTTATCGATATTCCAAATAAAGCAGGAAGAACAAGTCCTCATTGGAATGATTGGATTTCACATCCATCGTATGATAATTATTGGCGTGACCTTAAACCAATAAATGAAAATTATTCATCAATAGATACTCCTGTGCTTAATATAGCTGGCTGGTACGATGTATTTTTACAAGGAAATTTAAATAATTTTATAGGAGTTCAAAAATATGGTAAAAGTAAGAAAACTAGAGAATCTCAAAAATTAATTATTGGTCCTTGGATACATGATTTTGGAAATTATGGTTCTGAAACAGTAACTTTAAATAGAAATTTTGGTATAGATTCATTAATAGACTTGAAATCAGAAGAAAAAAGATGGTATGACTATTGGCTTAAAGGAATAGATAATGGAATAATGAACGAAGCAAAAGTTAAGATTTTTGTAATGGGAATCAATAAATGGCGTGAGTCTGATACATGGCCAATAGTAGGCACAAAATATACTCCTTTTTACATACACAGTAAAGGAAATGCAAATTCATTATTTGGAGATGGATTGTTAAATACTAAGAAACCTTATGATGAAGAACCTGATAAATATATATATAATCCAGAACATCCAGTTATGACTATAGGTGGAAGCACATGTTGTTCAGAAGAAACTGTTGCTACAAGTTTAGGACCAAAAGATCAACGTCCAAATGAATATAGATCAGATGTATTAGTTTATACAAGCAAAATATTAGAACAAAACACAGAAGTTACAGGACCAATAAAAGCTACAATTTATGCAGCATCTAATGCAAAAGATACCGATTTCACAGTCAAACTAGTTGATGTATATCCAGATGGATATTCAATGAATGTAGCACAAGGTATCCAAAGAGCTAGATATAGAGAAAGTTGGGAAAACCCATCATTAATAAAACCAAATAAAATATACAAATATGAAATAGACTTATGGTCAACAAGTAATTGTTTTCAAATAGGACATAAAATCAGAATAGAAATATCTAGTAGTAATTTCCCGCAATTTGATAGAAACCCTAACACAGGTAATATATTTGGTATTGATACTAAAATGATTCAAGCTAAACAAACTATATATCATGATAAAAAATATCAATCATATATATTGCTTCCTATTATTGAATAAATATTTAACAATTTTAAAAGTTAAAAAATATTGACTTAATACAATGTCTTATAGTTATACTGTATCTATAATTTATTTTGGAGATTCTTAATGGAAAATATTATAACGACCACTTCAGTACCTGAGATAGCTACATTAATTTTATTATTATTATCTGGAATTATTATAGCAGTAGCTTTAATTAATAATTTGATTTATTTAATTAAAAACTAAATGAATAAATATCAAATCCAAACTAGATCTAATGTTTATTCAAACAACGGTATTGTTTGCTCTACATCACCACAAGCTGTTTCCACTGGGATAAATATATTATCTTCTGGAGGTAATGCATTTGATGCTGCAATTGCTGTTGCTTCAGTAGAATGTGTAACTATACCTGGAATGTGTGGATTTGGTGGAGAAGTTTTCTCTATATTTTATGACGCTAAAACTGGAACTACACATGGATTAACATCTACTGGTGCAGCACCAAAGCAAGCGACTCAAGAATATTTCATATCAAAAGGTTTTTCTTCAATGCCTGACATAGGGCCTTTATCCGTATCACCTCCAGGCGAACTTGCTGCGTATAAATATATAAATAATAATTACGGTACTATGAAGTTATCTGACTTAATTGAACCTGCTATTAATTATGCTGAAAAAGGTCATCCTATAAGCCCAAGGGCTGCAAAAGTATTTCACGATTCAAAAGATAGACTTTCAAAATTCCCATCATCAGCTAAAACATTTCTAAAACATGATGGAAATGTTTACAATGAAGGAGAAATATTTAAAAATATAGACTTAGCCAATACTCTTAAAGTGATAAGAGATAAAGGTGTAGACTCCTTTTATAGTGGTGAAATAGCTGAAAAAATAGTTAAAGAGTTTAAATCAGCTGGTGGTATTTTAGACATAGATTCTCTTTCAAAACATACAGTAGAAACATATCAACCAATAACTACTAATTACCGAGGATACTCCGTAGCTGAAAATCGACCACCTTCTCAAGGTATGATTCTATTAGAAATGTTAAATATACTTGAAGGTTTTGATCTTTCCTCTTATTCTCACTTAGATCCAAATGCAATTCACTTGATGATAGAATCAAAAAAAAGAGCATTTGCTGATAGAAACAAATATATAGCTGATCCTAAAATAAAAGATATACCTTTAGAACTTTTAATATCAAAAAAATTTGCTAATCTTAGGAAATCTACTATAGATATTAATAAAGCAAATTTAGAAATAAATGCAGGTCCTATCATATCTGAAGGAACAGACACAAGTTATTTTTGTATAATTGATAAAGAAGGCAATGCCGTTTCATTTATTCACAGTTTATATAGTGGATTTGGATCAGCATTTGTTGCAGAAGGAACAGGCATAGTATTTAATAATAGACAACAAGGGTTCAGATTAAACGAACCAAATCATCCTAATAATATTCAACCTGGAAAAAGACCAATGCATACTTTAAATGCATATATAGTATTAAAAGATAACAAACCTGTAATTATTTCAGGAACACCTGGAGCTGACTTTCAACCTCAAGGAAATTTACAAATCATAACATCTATTATTGATTACAATTTAAATCCTCAAGAAGCAATAGATTCTCCTAGATGGTATAGTATTCCAGGTAGCCATCCTACAGAAATCAACAATAATTATATAGTACAAGTAGAACCTAATATGCCTAAATATGTTACAGATATACTGATCAAAAAAGGCCATTCAATAACATGGGGTCAAGAAGGTATAAGTCATGGCATTGTTCAATTAATATATATTGACCCAAGCACTGGCATTTTTTCTGGAGCATCTGATCCAAGAGGTGATGGGTATGCAGCTGCATTATAATAGATTTAATTTTTTAAATTAACTTTATAACTCATAGGAATTACTAATAGACAAATAGCAAAAATGCAATAAATAGTCACTCTTATATCAAATACATCTGATATAATTCCAAATATTAGAGGAGAAAAAGCTCCCATACCTTCTGTAGCGGTATAATATATTCCAAAATATTTACCTCTTTTATTAACATCAGCTATACGTGCAACAGAACCATAAAAAACAGATGATGTACCATTCAATCCAATTCCTAATAAAAATACTATAAAAATTGCAATTTCATAATCTATAAATAATATAGATAACAGTGAACAAGAAGTTAAAATTTTTGTAATCACAATAACATTTATTGGAGGAAAATAATCACTAAGTTTACCAGAAAAGACTTTTCCTAAGGCACCTCCAATATAAAGTATAATAAATATAAAACTCGTATCTTTTATACTCATACCTTGGACAATAAGTAAAAATGGAAGAAACGTTAAAACAGTATATCTAACAATAGAATCAAGTGAACCGGCTAGCATAAGTTTAATAAAATTAACTAATCTCAATTTTTCCTGATTAGCAGATAATTTACTCGATTCTAATGGGTTTAGTAAATTATCATTAGTGAAAATCCATTTATTAATTGGGAGCAAACTTAAAATAGTTAAACACACACCAAATACACCTACTAAAAGCAAACAAGTTTCCCACCCCCAACGAATTGTCACAATACTAACAACAATAGGTGCTATTATTTTTCCTATATCTCCTGAAAAATTAAGGATTCCAATGGAAGTATATAATCTATTTTTAATAAATGTTCTAGAAACCAATCTAGAAGCTACCGGATGTTGTAATCCTCCACCTAAACCAGCACAAAGAGATAATAAAAGTAATATATAATAAGAAGAGGCAATACTTATGCCAATAAGGCCTAATCCAACCCATATATTACCAATAGATAAAATCCAAAACTCACTCATAAAATCTGAAATCAAACCTGCAGGAAATTGTAATATAGATGATGCACCCATTATTGCAGTCTTAATCAAACCAACTTGAGAATATTTAAGATTTAAATCATATGCTATATAAGGTAACAAGGGATAAAATATAGCTAAATATAAATCATTTAACAAATGAGTTGCAGATGCGTAAATCAATATTTTTTTTTGTAAATCTAATTTCATAATACTAATATCCAATGGATCTCTATATATATAATAAATTAATAACTTCACATAACAATGTGATATTTGATAATATACAAATAATTCTAATAATAAAGTATATTATAAAAGGATAAAATTATGCCGTCATTCGATATAGTTTCAAAAACGGACTTAAATGAAATAGATAATTCAATAAATATGGTTAATCGAACTATTCAAACAAGATTTGACTTTAAAGGTTCAAACTCTAGTATAGAAAGATTTGATGAAAAAATCACTCTATTAGCAAATGATGAAATGCAAATAAAACAATTAATTCAATTACTCGAAGAAAATCTATCCAAAAGAAAAATTGATAAAAGATCCTTAGAATACGGAACATACGAAAATGCTTCGGGAGGTACAATTAGACAAATTGCAAATATAAAGCAAGGAATAGAACAAATTATTGCTAAAAATATATCTAAAGATATTAAGTCTGCAAAATTAAAAGTTCAAATATCAATCCAAGGAGATGAACTTAGAGTGTCAGGTAAAAAAAGAGATGACCTACAAACAGTTATAGACTTAGTTAAAAAAATGGATATTAAAATACCTTTACAATATATAAATTTTAGAGAATAAAATATATTCTAAAGGTTAATAATAATTGATAGGAGAATTTATGCATTCAGAATTTCTTAGTAATGAAGAAATAGTACAGCAAGCTAGGAAAAACCTTGTCCAAGGTGCGTGGGATTACTTAGTTGGAGGATCTGAATCAGAAACTACAATGCGCAGAAATAGACTTGCATTTGATAAAATTGCTTTCCGTCCAAGAGTATTAGTAAATGTGTCTAAAACTGACCCAAGTACTACAATATTAAACGAAAAATTACGTATACCTATTTTATTAGCTCCTATAGGCTCTCTACAAACATTTACGGAAAAAGGAGGAGCAGAAGCAACTAAAAGTGCAGCTGACTTTGGAATTGTTCATGTTGTAAGTTCAGTCACAGAACCAAGTTTAGAAGAAATTGCAGCTGTAAGTAATAATCCAAAAATATACCAATTATACATACATGGAGATTGGAATTGGACAAAAGAAATGATACATAGAGCTAAATCTGCAGGATACAAAGCTCTTTGTATAACAGTAGATACTGCAAATTATAGTCGAAGAGAAAGACCAATGCTTAATGACTATATACCATTTTCCCAATCTTCTTCTGCAGCTTCAAAATCAAAAGCAAATCAATTTGGCGAAATTGATTTAAAACTAAAAGAAATAAGTATGGCCTCTGTAACTTGGGACAGTATAGATAAAATAAAAAAAGAATGGGGTAACCCATTATTATTAAAAGGCATAGCTACTAAAGAAGATGCAAGGATAGCAATTGAACATGGTATAGAATGCATTTGGGTTTCAAATCACGGTGGAAGACAATTAGACCATGGTCAAGGATCAATGGAAATGCTACCTGAAATTGTCAATGTAGTAAATGGAAAATCTGAAATTATTGTTGATGGAGGTGTGTTAAGAGGAAGTGATGTATTAAAAGCCATAGCTATGGGTGCAAATGCTGTAGCAATTGGTAAAATGCAAGGGTGGGGCTTAGCTGCTGGAGGATCAGATGCATTAACTAGATCCTTAGAAATTCTAGAAGAAGAAATCAAAATAGCAATGGGTCTCCTAGGTACTCCAAATATAACAGATATTTCTTCTAATCATATATGTTATGCAGATACTGTTAATTCGCCTCATGAAATGAATGCTTGGACAAATATGCCAGGAGGACAAATATTCTAATCGAGTTAATTAATTATAAATTTTGATATTTTAATTAAAAATGGAACATCAATTATTTCAAATGGTAAACACACAAATAATAAACCTGGCTGTGTAATTAAAAGAAGCCCATAAAGGGGGAGAAATGCCTCTCATGTTTGATATGCCTCTAGAAAAATTGAGGAAATATATGGGATCAAATCCTAAGCCTAACGATTTCGATTCATTTTGGGACAATAATATAAAAGAATTAGATAAAATAGACCCGAATATTGAAATTATACCCTCTGCATTTCAAACATCCTTTGCCAATTGTTCTGACTTATATTTTACTAGTACCCAAGAAGCGAGGATACATGCAAAACTAATACAGCCCAAAAATATCAATTCATCAACTCCAGCTATAATAATGTTTCATGGATACACAGCAAATTCGGGTGATTGGACAGAACAAATAGCATTCGCAGCTGAAGGATTTACTGTGGCAATTTTAGACTGTAGAGGACAAGGAGGTTTATCACAAGATGTCGGAGGAACTATTGGTAGCACTATGCGAGGACATATTGTAAGAGGAATCGATGGTCCTCCTAATAATATGTTATTTAAACAAATATTTTTAGATTGTGCTTTATTAACTAGAATCATTATGGATATGCCAAAAGTTGATGCGAATCGAATTGCTGTAACTGGAGGTAGTCAAGGAGGAGGACTAAGTTTAGCATGTGCATCATTAGTACCTGAAATAAACTTAGTAGCACCTGTCTTTCCATTTTTATCAGACTACAAAAGAGTGTGGCAAATAGATCAAGCAAAAGATGCATATTTTGAAATACAAGATTATTTTAGAAAATTTGACCCTCTTCATTTAAATGAAGATCAAATATTCAACAAACTTGGATATATTGATATCCAACATTTAGTACCTAGAATTAAAGGTAGCGTTATGATGGCAACTGCACTAATGGATACAATATGTCCTCCCTCAACTCAATTTGCTACATATAATAAAATTTCTTCTACTAAAGAACATATTTTATATCCGGACTTCGGGCATGAAAAATTACCTGGTCATTCAGACAGAATTTTTAAATTTTTAAGTTATTTATAAGCAATAATATTATCTGTTTATCTTATTTATCATTATCATCAAACCCTAAAACTGATAAAGCTAGACTTAAAGTTCTACCTGCATCAGTAGCAGTAATCATTGGGGAACACAAACCAAAAATCACATCATAAAAATGTTCCAATTGTTTTATTAATGGATTTTGTATTTGAACATCATTCGTATATTTTTTTAAAGTATGCTGCCAACCAATATTATTATCAATATATTTCCAAACTTCCATTTTTGGAAATGCAATTGAACCTAAATCACCCATAAAATAATAACAATTTTCAGGTACATGATAATACATAGCATTTTCAGAAGTATTACTTTCATAAGACCAAGGGGATACCACTGTATCTGAACCAATAATTGTAGCAACTGTACCATTAATAAATTTAATCGATATAGCTACTGAGTCTTCTACATTATATTCTCTAGTACTAGAACTTAAATTAGAATAAATATTTTCAACTTCTCCACAAATATATCTTAAAGTATCTAATTCATGAATTAAATTAATTAAAACTGGTCCTCCTCCAGGCTTATTTTTCCTCCATTTATGAAGAAAATAATCTTTTGGTTTCATTATTCCCCAGATAACAGAAACAGCAACTAATTTACCAATTTCGCCAGCTATAATAAATGAACGTAATTTTTGAATTGAATTATTATATCTTCTATGATGACCAATCAATATATTAAAATCAGAAGATTTAGACAACTCAATTATCTTGTTTGATGCCTCAATAGAATCTGCAATAGGTTTTTCAATTAAAGCATGGATTTTATAGCTAGCACAAATTTCCAAAATATTTAGATGAGTTTCATTTGGAGTAGCAATAACTACAGCATCAGGTTTTGTAATACATATTAATTTTTCAACATTATTATAAAATGGTACTCCCAATCCATTCAATTTGTATTTCAGATTAATATTTTTATCACATACACCTACTAGCTTAAATATATCCATAGTAGATAATAATTCAGCATGACGGTATCCCATTAAACCCATGCCAATAATAGCAATTCTAACTTTTCTCATGATAATCTCAATTTAAATTTGATAACATTCTATACATTTAATATATCTAAGCATATACTACACAAATGAAATATATGTATGTAAATCTATTAATCCATAATATTATCCTAATCCTTGAATAATAATTACTCTAAATGGCTTGTTTTTGCATCTATAGCCATAGGTTTATTTACATCAGTTGTAGATTATTCCAGCTTAACGATTTCTCTTCCTTCTATATCTAATTATTTTGAAACAGACTTACGAAATGCTCAATTAATTATAATTGCATATGGCATTACTATCGCTGCACTTCTAATACCGATGGGCAAATTATCTGATTTACTTGGTAAAAAAAATATATATATCTCTGGACTAATATTATTTGTAATAGGAGGTTTTATTGCAGCTGTATCATCAAGCTTAAACCAATTAATAGCAGCGAAAACTCTTCAAGGTATTGGTTCAGCTATGAGTCAAAGTACATCCCTGGCTATAGTAATATCTACTTTTTCACAAAAAGAAAGAGGTAAAATATTAGGTATACAATTAAGTATTGTAGGTTTAGGTGGAATAATAGGCCCAATAATTGCTGGTATGTTAATAGGGATTTGGGGATGGCAATCTATTTTTTGGTTAACCACTTTATTAGGATCTTTCGCAGTATTTAGCGCATTTAAATTTATTAATACACCAAAGGTTATATTAAATGAATCAGGTATTAAAAAATTTGACTGGTTAGGTTCAATTCTATCTATACTTATATTAATTTGCTTTATGGTATTTCTTACTTCTATTGCAAATAACAATGGTATATCGTTAATAACAATATTTGAAATATTATTTTTCATATCTTGTCTTATTATATTCATAATTTGGGAAATTAAATATAAATACCCACTTTTAGACTTGTATTTATTTAAAATAAATGTATTTGCTATTGGAATATTATCTGGATATATTTGCTTTTTAGGAATGTCTTCCTTAAGATTTCTATTACCATTTTATTTACAAATAGTATTAGATTATAAACCAAGTACTATTGGATTGATTTTTGTACCTAGTGCTTTATGTATGGCTATTGTAGGACCAATCAGCGGTAAATTATCTGATAAATTTGGATACAAGTATTTTACATCAGGTGGACTGTTATTATCTTCAATTGGTTTATTTGTTATATCTAATTTAGATTATAATTCATCTGTGTATTTCATCATACTAGCAATGACTATTCAAACAATAGGTATAGGCATGTTTCAACCTGCAAATAATAGTTCTGTACTTAGCGTAATTAAAAGCCAAAATTATGGAGTAATATCTGGGTTTTTAAACCTTATTAGAAATACTGGTAATGTATCTAGTGTAGCAATAAGTACTATAATTGTAACTTCAACTATGGCAATCTTAGGACATGAACCTAATCTATCCGCCTTAAAACCTGAAAGTAGCCAAGAAATCTTGAAATCTTTTACTACTGGAGTTAATATATCTTATAAAATATTCGCTTCTATAGTATTGATTACTGCAATAGGATCATTTATAAAAGGTAGTAATAAATCAATTGATATAAATCAGGAGTAATTTTAATCATGGAAATAGTTGGATACAGTGACCAAATCAGCCTTCATCCGGGTCAATCAGTTAATATTATGGTTAGCTGTCAGCAAGGTGATTATCAAGCTGATTTTGTCAGATTAATAAATGGAGATAACCATCCAAATGG
>Ga0209402_10000366_pt1 | contig 56668 bp, 45 predicted proteins | sample ArcticOcean_MG_C_3_FD_187437 | JGI IMG/M metagenome (GOLD analysis project Ga0209402, IMG submission 187437) | Marine microbial communities from western Arctic Ocean - ArcticOcean_MG_CB8_126 (SPAdes) (version 2) | ecosystem: Environmental > Aquatic > Marine > Oceanic | place: Arctic Ocean... | reverse complement strand
GTTTCCTGGGGCTCGGTGGATCCTCGTGGATCACCTGGTGAATCAACATCCGTGTCATCCCGCGGAACGGCAGTTCGCCGGTCAGTAGTTCATACAGGACCACGCCGAGTGAATAGATATCGGCACGCTGGTCCACATGGTGTCCTTCCCCGCGTGCCTGCTCCGGTGGCATATAGGCAGGTGTGCCCAGCAGTTTTCCTTCAATCGTCATTGTGATTTCACCGGCATCACGCTTGGCCAGGCCAAAATCCATCACCTGGGGTTCACCGTCGCGACGCAGCATGATGTTGGCGGGTTTAAGGTCCCGGTGAATGACACCATTGTCGTGGGCATGCCCAAGTGCGGCGGCGACTTTGATACAGACCTGCACCGACTGCCGTGGGGTGAGCTTGTTCCTGTCAAGGCACTCCGCCAACGACAATCCCTGCACAAAGTCACTGACTATATAGACCCGACCATCGTCGCGTCCGACTTCATGGATCGTGACAATATTAGGATGACTTAACTGAGCAGCTGCCCGTGCCTCGCGCAAAAACTGGTCATAGCTGCCAGCAGAGAACTGGCCATGCCGGGGAACCTTGACGGCGACTTTCCGGTCGAGCTTGGTATCTGTTGCCAACCAGACGCTGCCGAAGGCGCCTCGGCCGACTTCCTTGAGCAGTTCGAAATGGGCGACTCGATGCCTGTTTGTGCCATCGATGCCAATGTGCTCGCCTTCTTTCATCGCCGAGGGGTCGAGCGTGTCGATGGCATCTTCTTCGACGTCTACCAATCCGAAGGTGCTGTTACAGCTGGGGCAGTCAACATTCTGAAAGTCCGAATCGCCGATCAGATCAATGCCGTGCTGGCAATGGGGGCAGCGGATCTGCATGGCAATGGGAGCCCTGAGGACGTGACGCGTTCATTCTGCCACGATGGCGAGGGGGTTACCAGCGACGGGGGCAGCCCTGGCCTGTGCCCAAACTGTGCCCAGACTGGAAACACTCGCTCGCCAGGTGATTATCATGTCGCTGTCTGAGATTCCCCATTGGACCTCTATACAGGCCATTTCAGTTGAATGGGGATGACAGGATTTGAACCTGCACTCCGTAAGGAACTGGATCCTAAATCCAGCGCGTCTGCCAGTTCCGCCACATCCCCCCGTACGAACGTACAACCTATCGGCTGGGATGCCGTTTGGGCAAGATCTAACAACCACCACAGCACATCAATTGAACGCACTCCGACTGCCGACAGCAGTCGGTCACATCCAGAATATCGTTCCACAAGATAGTTCAACGATCATGCTGCAACGTCCCCACCATCTTGACCAGCAGGCACTCTGACAGTGAAAATCGTCCCCAGGCTCGGTCTTCCAACATCCTGTCAGGTAAATCAACATGTCCAGCGACATCCCCCGAACCGACTCCCGATCGATCCAATTCGACAATGGCAGTGCCATTGGTATTTCCAATCGCTGGGATAAGGGCCAGTACTGCTCGATTCTCACCCCGGCCGGTATCGTCGGCTGCGGAATTTACGATATCGAGACGGCGGAGGAGTTTGACCTGGCAATTGCCATTTGCAAGGGCACGCCCGAGATCCCGCTGGTCGAGCCAGAAGACCTGTTCGAGTCCAGGATCGTGAATGCCACGGCCAAGGCCCGGCAACTGGGTGTCGAGGACGGCATGACAGGAAAACAAGCCGTGGAACTGCTGTTGGCAGCAGGGCAGAGCGACTAACCCGAAAACTGGTCAGCAAACGCTGACTTGATCGCGTCGATACCCCGGCGTAGAGCCAGGATGTCGTTACCCATCGTCGGCAAGCGACAACCCGCCGCCACCGCACGGTTAGCGAATTCGGCATCCGGTGTCACCGCACCCCAGGTAATACCGTTGTTCTCGCATGCCTTGGCAACCGTCTCAATTGCCGCCCACAACTTATTATCGTGAAACTGTCCCACCACGCCCAGCGCAAGTGAAAGGTCGGACGGCCCCACGAACAACAGGTCCACTCCGTCAATCGCCGCAATCTCCTCCGCTTCGTCGACCGATCCAACTGTCTCGACCTGGATAGCGATAAAGACCTTTTCATTCGCCGTCGCCACAAATTCCGCCGGCGGGATATGACTATAGTCAGCGTCGCGACCACCCGTGTTCAGACCACGCACTCCATCCGGCGCAAACCGCGCCCAGGAGACAAACTCCCGCGCCTGCTCAGCTGTATGGATCTGGGCGGCCATCACACCGCCAGCACCACTCTCAAGACACTGCGTAACCAGCGAATAACCGGTTGGCGCAATCCTCACAAAACTGTCCATCCCATTGGCTCGTCCGGCCAGCGCAATTGCGGTCAACTGCTCACTCGTATGCGATACATGCTCCTCATCAATCCAGAAGGCACCGTAATCACCCGCCTGTGCATACATTTCAACCAGTAAAGGATGGACCATACGGCCAAGTGCAAAGCTGCGTACCAGTTCGCCGTCAGCCAGTCTTTGTTTCAATGTCCGCATGGTGGTCCTCAATGATTTTTGGAACGCGGGTTACGGTGGCCGCTGCGAGGTTGCTGGGCACGCCCGATGAAACAGCCAAGGATACGTCAAATTTAACGCCGCCTCTACCGTCCGCCGCGAACTGAGATCTACAATGACAGCGCCGACCGGTCATCCTCAACGAGCCCGCGACAAATGAACCAGCCGATCCCCGCCTGCCAGCTACTCCCCTTGCCACTCGATCAACTGAGCTTCCAGCACAATGGCCAAGAGGCACTCCGCTGGAACCATCATCCATCCTCGCCGCGCCCCTTCTTCTATCCGGTCCTCGGACCCGCCGGCGATTCTCTGGTCCGCATGGGGCATCCGGGAGCTGCCAACCATGATCACCACCAGGGCATCTGGTTCGCGCATCACGACGTCTCCGGCGTCAATTTCTGGGCTGACACCAGCCCCGCTCAGATTCGCCAAACCCAGTGGTTGGATTACGTTGACACGGACGACGAGGCGGTCATGGCCGTCGAACTGGCATGGCTCGATGGCCACGACCCGCAGCCCTTACTGACACACACCGTCGTGGCCTGTTTTCGGCCCGCGGACCAAGGCGAGTACACGCTTGAACTGCAATCCACGCTCGTCCCTCGCGCGGAACAGCTGGAATTTGGAAAGTCGAATTTCGGCATCCTGGCAATTCGGGTAGCCAAGACGATTGCCGAGTTTTTCGGTGGCGGTCGCCTGACAAACAGCCTCGGCAAGACGGGCGAACCGGCGATCTTTGGCAAGCCCTCCCGCTGGATGGACTATAGCGGTCTCGTCCGCGACCGCCGCAACGGTAACCAGGAAAGTGTCATCGAGGGCATAACGTGTATTGATCACCCCTCAAATCCCGGCCAACCAACTCGCTGGCATGTACGCGAGGATGGCTGGATCGGTCCATCGATTTGCCGTGAGTCGGGATTTGTGGCCAGACCTGATAATCCACTTGTCGCCCGGTACCTGCTCGACATCCATAGCGGTCCCTATAACCATGGTCGAGCGGATCAGATGGCAACGCAGTTCGCCAACCTGGCGCCCTGGTCGGTCCGTAAATCGGACGCCAGGCACCGTCAATACGAAGTCTCTCGCGACGCCTGAGCCAGCTACTGCTGCCCGCGGACCGACATCTTCAGGCTATAGAGGCTGGTTCTGGCCGTGATGAAAAGGATGTCGCGGTCAACGCCTCCAAAACAGACATTGGCCGGACCCTCGGGCAAAGGAATCGTCCCCAGCTTCTTGCCGGCCGAACTGTAAACCTGCACGGCTGCTGTCGTGAGGTAGATATTCCCCTCGGCATCGAGCGTCATCCCGTCCGAACCTTGATCGGCAATCTTCCGCCGCTCGCCCAGCACGCCAGGCTTCTTGATCCGGTAGGCATAGGTCTTCCGATCCCCGAGGTCGGCGACATAAAGCGTTTTTCCATTAGCCGTGCCGATAATCCCATTTGGTTTCACCAGGTCGCCAATCACCTTGCTAACATTTCCATCAGGCGACACGTAATAGACGTGAAACCCATCCTGTTGGACCCCGTCCATGCTGCCGTAACGAGGATCGGTAAAGTAGATTCCACCCTTGCGATCTAACCAAAGATCGTTCGGACTGTTCAGCTTCTTCCCCTCATAGGAATCGGCCAGCACGCTGATATTCCCGTCGACCGTCATCCGAGTCAGGCGTCGCGCGACACCCTCGCAGGCCAGCAGATCGCCCGCCTTGTCAAAAATCAAACCGTTGGCCCCGCCCGACTGCTCCCTAACCGTGGAAAGCTTTCCCTCGACGGTCCACATGTGGATGCGGCTATTGGGGATGTCGGAAAAATAGATATTCCCCAGCTTGTCGACAGCCGGCCCTTCAGTGAATTTAAAATCGCCCGCCAGTTTCTGGACCGTGGCACCTTCGCCGATAAGTCGGTCAACACCCTGGCCGACCGCTGAACTCACGACGACCAGACCCAGACAGCAGGCGATTGCCATGAATGCGATGCTTAGTTTCATGTGTGTGTTCCTTAACAATCGAAACGGGCGGTGAGCAGACAATATACCCCGTCGAACGCCGCGGGATATGGTTCTGCTACCAACAGTGTGACTTGAAGGCGCCCCCCAGCGTGATAGCATGGCGATTGGCCTCAACATACGTGACGTTCCTGCTGGAGGATTTCCGCCATGGCCGCTGCCGACTTCCGCGACACCTTACTCAAGGGCCTGGGTGGCGACTGGCCTGACCCATGTCCATTGAATGCCAAGGTCCTCAAGACGGACCAGGCCGAGGGTTATCGGATTGAGACCATCCGGTACGACGCGGAACCGGGCGACGCCATCCCGGCCCTGCTGCTGATCCCAGACAACATTGCCACGCCCCGTCCCGCCATTTGCATCTGGCATCAACATGCCGGCCAATGGAATCTTGGCAAGACCGAGCCGGCGGGACTTGCAGGCAACCCGATGCACCACACCGGTGTTGCACTCGCCAAACTGGGTTACGTCGTACTCTGTCCCGACGCACTTGGATTTGAAGAACGCGAAACTCCGTATCGACTCAAGGGCCGCAACCTGGAACGGTTCCTGTTCCTGAAATACGTTGTCGAGGGTCGCAGCATGGCCTGGAAGAATATTCTCGACATGCGCCGCGCCGTCGATTACATCTGCTCACGCAAGGAAGTCGATACCGAACGGATTGGCTGTTATGGCCACTCGATGGGATCCACCCACATGTGGTTGGTGGGGCCCTGGGAACCACGACTCAAGGCACTCGTGGGAAACTGCTGTCTACCGACCTACGCCGGGATCCATGAGAACGAGTTGCTGCACTGTTTCCCCAACTTCGTGCCCGGCATCTACCCTGCGGCCGACACGCCGGACATTGCCGCGCTGATTGCACCCCGAGCGCTGCACATGAATTTTGGCGACCAGGACGGTGGCAGTCCGATCGACGAAGTACGCCGTGGCGTGAAGGTTATCGAGCAGGCCTATCAGGCCCAGCATGCCGAAAAGAACTTCAGCTATTTCATCGAAGAGCAGACGGGCCACGTGCTCAGCGATTCGATGTGGGAGCGGGTGAAGGACTTTTTTGCCCGTCATCTCAAGAGCTAGCCGGCTGTCATCGCCCGCTGGACCGCTTCGCCCATATCCGCCGGACTCTGGGCCACTTCAATTCCGGCCGCCTCGAGTGCCTCGATCTTGGCCTCTGCGGTCCCTTTGCCACCGGAGATGATGGCACCGGCGTGACCCATGCGTTTGCCAGGCGGGGCCGTACGACCGGCAATGAACGCCGCCACCGGCTTGGAAACGTTGTCGGACACGAAAGCAGCCGCTTCTTCTTCGGCTGTACCACCGATCTCACCGATCATCAGGATCGCTTCGGTCTCATCGTCTTGCTCGAACAGGGCCAACAAGTCAATGAATGAGGTTCCCACTATCGGGTCACCGCCGAGGCCGATACAGGTAGTTTGGCCCAGGCCGCTGCCTGACGTCTGCCAGACCGCTTCGTAAGTTAACGTCCCGCTGCGACTCATGATGCCAACCTTGCCACGATTATGAATGTAGCCAGGCATGATTCCGATCTTGCATTCATCGGGTGTGATCAGGCCGGGGCAGTTGGGACCAATCAAGGTCGCACCAGCTTCCCGGACTTCCTCGTAAACACGGACCATATCCAGCACCGGAACACCCTCGGTGATCGCAGCGATCACCTCGATACCGGCATCCACCGCTTCGAGGATCGCATCAGCAGTGAAGGCCGGCGGCACAAAAATCATGCTGGCAGTTGCGTCTGTCTGCTCAACCGCCTCTTCCACCGTATTGAAGACCGGCAACCCTTCGACTTCCTGGCCCCCTTTGCCTGGCGTCACTCCACCGACCATCTGGGTGCCGTAATCGAGGCAGCCACGGGTGTGGAAGGCACCCGCGCCGCCGGTAATGCCCTGGCAAATAACCCGCGTCTGTTGGTTGACCAGAATGCTCATTTCAGATATTTCCCATCGGTAGTAATTGTTCCAGCTTGGCTGCTAGGCGCCTGATTTGGCCGCAGCGACGACCTTGACTGCAGCATCGGTAAGGCTGTCGGCAGCAATGATATCGACATCGCTCTCCGCCAGCATTCGGCGACCTTCTTCCACCTCAGTCCCTTCCAGGCGGACGACCAGCGGAACTTCAAAGCCAACCTCCTTGGACGCCACGATCAGGGCTTCGGCGATGGTTGTGCAACGGGCGATGCCGCCAAAAATGTTGACCAGCACAGCTTTGACATTCCCATCGGAGAGCAGGATTCTGAAAGCTTCGGTGACTTGTGCAGCATCGGCCCCACCACCCACGTCAAGGAAGTTCGCCGGTTCGCCACCGTGAAGCTTGATGATGTCCATCGTGCTCATTGCCAACCCCGCTCCATTCACCAGGCAGGCAATATCGCCATCCAGCTTGATGTAACTCAGTCCCACCTCGTCGGCACGCACTTCGGTCGGCTCTTCTTCTTCGACATCTCGCATCTCCTGGATGTCCGGATGTCGGAATAGCGCGTTGTCATCGAAACTGACTTTGGCATCCAAGGCGATCATGTCACCATCTTCGGTAATCACCAGCGGGTTGATTTCAACCATACTGCAATCGTATTGCACGTACATCTTGCAGAGTGTTTTCATGAACTTGTCAGCAGCCCGTACAGTGGCACCACTGATATCCAGCTTGCGGCAGAGTTTTCGAACCTGGTAACCCTGCAACCCAAAATGCGGGTCAAAGTGTTCCTTGTGGATCAGCTCAGGCGTTTCTTCCGCAACTCGCTCGATTTCAACGCCCCCCTCGGTGGAGACCATCATGACCGGCATTCGGGCTGCCCGATCAAGCACCACGCCGAGGTAGAGTTCGCGGGCGATACGACAACCTTCTTCGACCAACACCTGGCGAACCAACTGGCCCGCCTCGCCTGTCTGGATCGTTTCGAGGGTGTTGCCAAGGAGATTCTCTGCGACCTGGCGAACTTCGTCGGCACTCCGGACCAGCTCGACACCATGCTGTTCCGGAATCTCCTTGATGGTTCCCTTGCCTCGTCCGCCGGCGTGAATCTGTGCTTTGACGACGACGATTTCACTGCCCAGTTCCGTGTACGCTGCGACAGCTTCCTCGGCCGTCCGGGCAACCCGATTTTCGAGGACGGGAACACCCGCTTTGGTGAACACCTGTTTCGCCTGGAATTCATGGATCTTCATCTGCCCTGTTTCCTTTAGCCAGTGGGAGGCAAAGTTCGTACGAACAGACTATCGAATCCACGCTTTACCGCAAGGGACGCGCGGCAGCGGAAATCTCCTCGACTCAAGCTGCGGCCCGATCAGGCGGGCGAGTCGGCACTGGCGGCGGTCCAGAGACCGAGCCGTTTCATTTTCTTGTAGAGTGTGGCCCGGTTGATTCCCAGGTCCCGAGCAGTTGCACCACGGTTGCCGTTCGCTCGGCCCAGGGCCTCACGGATGAACTCCCGTTCCGGAGTCTGCAGCGCTTCTTTCAGCGGCATGCCCTGCGTCCGTTGATGGTTGCCACGATCCACCGACCGTTGATCAACAAACAACTGCTCCATTCCGATCGTATCGGTGGGCGCCAGCAGGACGGCTCGCTCGATAACATTCTTCAACTCGCGAATATTCCCAGGCCAGCTGTGTGCCTTGAGTTTTTCCAAGGCAGCCGGAGTGTAACCGTTGATCGACTTGCCAAGCGTGCGGTTGGCCTCTGTCAACAGAAAGTGCGCCAATGATTCGAGGTCATCACGGCGATGCCGTAGCGGTGGCATATCGACGTTGATCACGTTGATTCGATAATACAGATCTTCTCGGAAGGTCCCCTCCCGCACACGTTCATGCAAATCCTCGTTGGTAGCAAGCACAACTCGCGCGGAAGAGTGCACGGTACGATTGCTGCCGACCGCTTCATATGTATGGTCCTGCAGGAACCGCAGCAGCTTGACCTGCAGTCGAGGTGAGGCCGTTCCGATTTCATCGAGGAAGATCGTGCCGCCATCGGCTGCGGCAATCTTCCCGGCATAGTCGTTATCCGCACCGGTAAATGCTCCGCGAACATGCCCAAACAACTCACTCTCCAAAAGCGACTCGTTCAGCGCCCCGCATGAGACCTCAATGAAGGGGCCATTGGTCCGTTCGCTCTGAGCTGCAAGCTGTCGTGCAATCAGTGATTTTCCCGTCCCACTTTCACCAGTGATGAGCACACAGACAGGCGTGTCGGCCACTGCCTGGACGAGCTTCATGACTTCATTCATCCGCTTGCCCGTGCCTACAACCCTTGGCTGCGGTTGCTGTGCGGTCCGCGGGCCACTGCAATTCTCCAGGAAAGTCAGCACAGCTTCGTCCGTGACAGGCTTGGTGAGCACGTCCCGGGCCCCCATTTTGAATGCCCGGACAGTCGTGTCGACACTCGCGTAGCCGGTCAGGATGGCGGTGGGAATACCGCGAGCCGTAGTAATCTCCAGCAGATCGAGTCCATCACCGTCGCTGATTCGCATATCCAGCAGGACAGCATCGTAGTTACCAGCTGAGGACCCGCTGAGTTTTTGCTGTGCCGAAGCTGAGGATGTCACGACGTCCACGCTGACGCCATGGTCGACGAGCAGGGGGCGCATCGAATCGACGACAGAAGGGTCGTCTTCGAGCCAGAGAATGTTGGTCTTTGCCATGGAATTCATGTTTCCACTGCCGTCGGGAGCCGGCCTCTGAAAATCGTCTTATCCACCACAGATTATCTACGTCACCGGGACGCGTGAGTCAAAAGCAGCCGACATGATTCCTGCTCTTTGCAGCAGTCCCCCGCGAACGGCCTGTTACAACCGTCACGACCCGATGTTCACCTGCCTTTCAGGGTCTGGCTGCCTGGGATGAAAACGAACGTGAATATTTGGGCCAGCGTCGCTATGATGCCAGATATCCTTCCCGCCGCCACTCCACTGCAGTCCCGCCCGGCACGCACTCATGACCGCCCGAGTTATCCTTGCCGATGCCGACCCGATCACGCGTCTTGGACTAGCGCAGTTAGCCGAGGCCCTGCCGGCCGTGATTGTTGGCGAAACTGGTACTGGCACGGAGGCCGTGGCACTTACCACCAAGCATCAACCCGACTTGCTGATACTGGAGGCAATCTTCCCTGACATCAGCGGCATGAAGGTGCTGGAGCAGGTTTCGGAGGCAGCCGCTTCCACGCGAGTGGTCTTTCTTTCGACCCGCGACAATCCCACGTATGTGGCTCGCAGCATTGTGCTCGGCGCCAAGGATTACCTGACCAAGGATCTGAATAACGACCGCATCACGACATCCCTGCGTCGCGCACTGGATGGCGAACAACCCCTTTCAACGAGTCCATTCCGCAAGTTGGCCGCCGTACTTGACCGTTCGCGAGACCGCGGCGTTTTGCAGGAGGCCCAGCTGACCTATCGTGAATACCAGTTACTGCGGCACGTCGGACTTGGTTTGAGTAACCGCGAGATATCTCGTTCGCTGGAAATCAGCATCGAGACGGTGAAAGAACACGTGCAGAATATTCTCCGCAAGACGGACGCCGCGGATCGCACACAAATCGCCGTCTGGGCCGTCCAGGCTGGCATCATCTAGACACGACTCAGCGCGCTCGCGGATGCGACTTCTCGTAGGCCTTCTTCAGCGCGGCGGTCGTCAGGTGCGTGTAGATCTGCGTTGTGACCAGGCTGCGATGGCCCAGCAATTCCTGCACACTACGAATATCAGCACCACCGTCCAGCAGGTGCGTGGCGAAACTGTGTCGCAGCGTATGGGGCGTCGTCCGTTCATCCAGGCCAGCAGCCTGCAGGTACTTTTCCAACATCCGGCCCACACTTCGAGACGTCAGTCGGCCGCCGAGGCGGTTCGTAAAGAGCGGTTCGTCAAGTGGCATAGCCTTGCGACCTGAAGCCTTGACCCATTTTTGGATCGAGCCGATCGCAAAGGATCCCAGCGGGGCGTATCGCTCGCGACGCCCTTTCCCTCGCACTCGGACCACCGCCTGTTCGAAATCCACGTCACCGAAATCGATACCGACCAATTCGCTGACCCGCACGCCGGTCGAATACAGGGTCTCCAGGATCGCCTGGTCACGGCAGCCGAGACGATTCTGGGTGTCAGGTGCGTCCAGCAGTTGACCGATCTCGTCGCTGGTCAGGAAGTGCGGAAGTTTCTGTTGCTTGCGGGGATTGCGCAACGGCTTTGCCGGATTGGTCTTCACCAGTCCCTCGCGCTGAGCGAAGCGGAAAAAACTTCGCAGGCTTGCCAGTCGTCGAGAGATCGTCGCTGCCGCATAGCCTGCCTCGTGCAGGGCTGACACGTACTGCCGCAGGTCCGTCGGACGAATCTCTGCGGGTCCGGGCGATTGCCCATCGTCGTCGGAAAAGTACTCGTTCAAGGCGTCGAGGTCTTCGCGATAACTCTTGACCGTCAATTCCGAGACGCCGCGCTCGACATCCATGTAACGGAGAAACCGCTCGATCGTCGTATCCATGGGTAGGCCCCTGGGATCAACGGACTGAGGCGGCAGATGGCCACCGATCACGCCGCTTCACGTCCACTTTCATCGCCGGGCCGTGTGATCTCAAACCGTGGCAGATCCGTTCGCTTTTCGCCTTCGGTCAGATGACGCACTTTTTGGCTCAGCACAGCTGCATCATACCAGGTGAAACTCAACTCGGGATTCGAAGCAAATCGGCCGAGTGTTCGCAACGTCTCGCCACGCCGCTCGTCGTCAAACAGGAAGATGTATCGCTCTTCCCCTTTGACCAACGCCAGTACATTGATGTCGCGATTCACAGAAGAACTCCCCTTGCCCGAGCCGTGCGTCCGTACCCGCTCGATGTTGTTTCAACTGAGAAGATCCGAGCTGCTATCAGCAGTTATCGGCAAAAACAGGACAGAACCGCTGGCGGATTTCTCAGAACTGTGCCGCCGTTGCCACCCCTCCATCTTGATGGCCACAGCAGCGGCTCGGTTCGCGACCAGGGGAGTCCCGCAGAGGCCCTGGGGTTCAATCTAGAGGACCTCGCCGTGCAGCTGAGTCGGAACGCCGGCAGCGTTCCAACGGCCCTCAAACCAGGCCCTGCGTCGTTGTCAGGCCAATCGGCTCGCGACTGCAATAAGGCTCGCCGTACCTGCAACCGATTTTTTGTCCCCAAAAAGCAGCGTCCGTCTCAAATTGCTGCAGCAACGTTGGCGGCTCCGTACTGCGGTTTGTCACGAACTGGGTTTCATAAGCAGCAATTGCCGCCAGCTTTTTGTCCCAGACCTGGGAAATGTCAACGATAAACGAAGGTTGGGGAATCAGCTTGAGGTGAATCGAGAAGTAGTAATAGATACGTTCGGGGTGCCACGGTTCACCGGGCATCTCGGTCTTCGTCAGTTTCGACCAGAACCTGGCAGCCTCCACTAACGCGCTTGCAGCCAGATGGTCCGGATGGGCGTCCTCCCAGTAAGGGGCCAGCAGCCAGGCTGGCCGCGACTGGCGAATAACACCCGTAAGTGCCCGCCGTGATGCCAAGTCTGATTCCACCGATCTGTTGGTGAGTCCCAAGTTTCCGCGCCATTTGATTCCAAGTATTTCTGTTGCCCGGCGGCTTTCCTCCGCCCGCTGTTCGATCGAACCGTGCGGCGTCGGCTCGCCATCGGTCAGGTCCAGCACCCCAACTCGACGTCCTTCTGCGACAAGTTGGCAGATCAGACCCCCCGCGCCCAGTTCCGCGTCGTCTGGATGAGTTGCAATCACCAGCACGTCCAGCGCCGGCACAACTTGTGGGCTATTCTCAGGGCTGTCTGCCATAGCAGTATCCAATCACATTAGAGCGGCCAATGACTGCGGATACTTGATCACACTGCTGTTCGCAGCCGGCCTCTCTAGAGCATAATCTGCGGCACCCTCTGCGGCGACTCATGTAAGCTGAGGCGTCACGGTTTTGACCCCATTTTCGGGCAACGCTATAATTCAGAGTTCGCTGGCGAGCCAATCATACCGATAACGCCAGATCACTTCCTATCGTCTTCCGTTTATCGTCGCGGCCGTCACCACGGTCGTCGCATCGCCCAGGTAATTCAAAGAATGCCACGACCCAAACTCACACTCAGCCTGCCAGGAACCGCTGGCCACATCCTCTTGGCCATCAGCCTGTTAACGGCACCATACGCTGCTGCTCAGCAGCAGGCTGCCGACGAGGCTCCGGCCACCTTTACCGAACAACAGCTCGAGTTTTTCGAGAAACAGGTTCGACCGGTATTGGCCCAGCGCTGCTTTTCCTGCCACAGCGGCCGTGCCAAGGAGCTTAAAGGTGGTTTGCGCCTGGACAGCCGTGAGTTGATACTGAGTGGTGGCGACACCGGGCCCGCCGCCGTACCGGGCAAATCCTCAGAGAGCCTGCTCGTCGACGCGATCAACTATGGTGACACATTCCAGATGCCGCCAAAGACAAAACTTCCCGCCCGGGAGATTGAAATTCTCACTCGCTGGGTAACCGATGGGATGGCCTGGGCAGCCGGAGAGCCAACTGCGGTTGCCGAAAGCTCCAGTGACTTTGACCTTGCCCGCCGCCAGGCCGATCACTGGTGTTGGCAAGCGGTCAAACGTCAACGCACACCGAGGATTCGAAACAAGCAATGGCCTGCGGACCGACTAGACTATTTCATCCTCCGTCAGCTCGAAAAGAGCGGCATCGCACCGGCCGGCCCCGCCGACCGCCAAACACTGATCCGGCGAATATCCTTCGACCTCACCGGCCTGCCGCCTCAACCTGACGACGTGGTACGGTTCATGGCGGATGATTCAGTCGATGCGACCCGGAAGATCATTGACTACTACCTGGACTCCCCCAATTTCGGGGAACGCTGGGCGCGACACTGGATGGACCTGGTGCGCTATGCCGAGTCTCACGGCCACGAGTTTGACTACCCGATTCACCATGCCTATCAGTACCGTGACTACCTGATCCGTGCCTTCAACGCGGATCTCCCATACGACCAGTTCGTGATTGAACAGGTTGCCGGGGACCTGCTCACTGAACCACGACTGGATCCAGAGACCGGGCTGAACGAATCGCTGATCGCGACCGGCTTCTGGTTCCTCGGTGAGGCCACGCATTCACCGGTGGACCTCAAGGGCGACCAACTGGGCCGTGTCGACAACCAGCTGGACGTGATGGGAAAGACCTTTCTGGGCCTGACGATTGGCTGCGCGCGCTGCCACGACCACAAGTTTGACGCCATCTCGACGCTCGACTACTACTCGCTGTTTGGATACCTGCAAAGCACCCGCCGGCACGTTGCCCTCTTGGACCCTGGTCATCAAATCGAAACCCGCGTCAACTCGCTTCAAGAGATACAAACCACCGCCACCGCACTGATTGATCAATGGGTAACCGCCGACAGCGGTCTAAGCGGGAAACAACTGGCCTCACTTCTCTTGGCTTGCCACGAGGTAGGGCAGCAACCAGAACAGGAGACGCTGATCCAGGCGGCAGCCGACCACGGCCTCGAGCTGCAGCTCCTGACTCGCTGGCATTCCGCCCTGCTTTCTGAGGCCACTTCCAGCGCCGCTCACCCATTTCAGCTTTGGCGAACGCTTTACGAACTGGATGACGAACGATCGAAGGCAACCCTGGCGTCTGTCGCCACAACTCACTCACAACAACGTGATGCCTACGCGCTGCTGGCAGAGACGCATCCCTTGGTCGGCGCATTCGACGATACCAGCGAGCCGTGGATTGCTAATGGATTTGCCTTTAGCTCTGCCCTGCAAACCGAGGGCAGGGAGTTAATCCTGGGCGATGGACCGATTCAGTTTGCCTTGCCCGGACAAGCCCACAGTGGAACACTCAGTCGATCATTGCAGGGTGTTCTTCGTTCACCGACATTCACACTGACGGAACCGAACCTGTATTATCGCGTCAAGGGAGATGGCGTCCGCGTCCGCCTGATTCTGGCCGGCTACTACATGGACGAATTCAATGCGCTGCTGTTTCGTGGCTTCGGCTTCGATGTGAAGGATCGCAAGGAGACCGGCTGGGTCCACCAATCCGCTGATGTCTCCCGTTACGTAGGGCATCGCGGCTACATTGAAGTCATTGACCATGGTGGTGGTTATGTGGCGATCGACGAGGTGCGACAGTCCGCTGCCGGCGTGCCGCCTGTTCCGGCCAATGACGTCCTTACGGTGTTGCTTGGTGACCAGCCACCAACCAGCCGCAGCGAGTTGGTCTCGCGTTACGCCGCTTGGTGGGAATGGATTCACTCACGCTGGTCCGAGTCACGCTCGACTGCCGACGTCCAATTCGTCAATAGCCTGCTGGCTGCCCGGTTGTTGGCCAGCGATCCGGCAGCGGAGATTTCGCTCAATAATTTGGCCGAGCAGTATCGTGAAGCTGCCAAGGGGATGCCGGCACCAGTCCATGCCCTGGCGGTTGCCGACGGGGATGGCCAGGATCATCACGTCTACGTCCGCGGCAATCATCGCACACCAGGAGAACCGGCTCCGCGGCGTTTCCTGGAGGCCCTCGGTGGTACCAACGTCCCGCACGCACCGGAGAATTCCAGTGGCCGACTCGAATTGGCCCGCCAAATCGCCTCACCCAACAACCCCCTCACGTCCCGCGTGATGGTCAATCGCATCTGGCACCACCTCTTCGGTCGGGGCCTGGTGGCATCTGTCGATAATTTCGGCGTGCTGGGTCAACGACCGTCCCATCCGGAATTGCTCGACCAACTGGCGTTCGATTTTGTCGCTGGGGACTGGTCGATCAAGCGATTGTTGCGGCAGATCATGCTCAGCAGTACTTACCAGATGTCGTCCAGCTCGAGCGGCAATGGAGACGAACTTGACCCAACCAACAGGCTTTTGCACCGAGCGAACATCCGTCGCCTGGAAGGCGAGGCGATTCGGGATGCGATTTTGGCGGTTTCCGGTCGGCTCGATACCAATGCTCGTTATGGGCCGAGCATTCCTGTACATCTCACACCCTTCATGACGGGACGAGGTCGGCCGCGTCAGAGCGGTCCACTGGATGGTAACGGTCGGCGCAGCGTCTACATTTCCATCAAACGAAACTTTCTGTCGCCGCTGATGCTGGCATTTGATATGCCGATCCCGTTCAACTCGATGGGTCGTCGCAATGTCTCCAACGTGCCTTCGCAGGCCTTGATCCTGATGAACGATCCGTTTGTTCTGGACCAGGCCCGAGTCTGGGGTGAGAGGGTTGTCGCCCAGCAGGAACTGGATTCGCGACAACGTATCGAGATGATGTTCTGGGAGGCCTTTTCCCGGACGGCGAATGAAGAGGAAATAGAAGCCGCCCTGGCGTTCCTTACCAGCCAGGCTCGGGAATACGGACTGGACGAACAACAGGCCAGCACGGACGTTCGGCCCTGGAGCGACCTGGGCCATGTACTCTTCAACATGAAACCTTTCACCTATCTCTACTAGAAAGCCGTCACCATGCACCATTGCGGCCGTTACGCATCGCTACCGATCACTCGCCGCCAGATGCTTGCGCGCAGCGGTAGCGGCCTGGGCGGCCTGGCTCTGGCCTCGCTGCTGATGAAGGATGGACGTTCTGCGGAAGTCGCCAAGCCGGGCCCGTTCGCTCCCACACCGACTCACTTTGCCCCACGCGCCAAGTACGTGATTTACCTGTACATGGACGGCGGCCCGTCCCAGGTCGACACTTTTGATCCCAAGCCACGACTCGACGCGGAAAATGGCAAACCGTTCGGAATGACGATCCAGCCAACACAGTTCAACAACATTGGCACGACCCTGGCGAGTCCCTGGAAGTTCAAACAATACGGCGAATCAGGTACACCGGTTAGCGATCTGTTTCCCCACGTTGCCCAGCATGTCGACGAGATGGCCGTGATTCGCTCGATGACATCCAAGTTCTCCGAGCACACCAATGGAAATTATTTCCTGCATACCGGCATTGGAATTCAGGGTCGCCCCAGCATGGGTGCCTGGGTCGGCTATGGACTCGGCTCTGAATGCCAGGATCTGCCCGCTTACCTGGTCCTCAATGGTGGCCTGACGCCACCCGGCGGCCTCGACAACTTTAACAGTGGTTTCCTGCCTGCCGCTTACCAGGCATCGGTACTCCAGGGCCAGGGCGAGATCGTCTCGAATATCAAACGTCGCGAGGCGACCGACCAGCTGCAGCGCAACAAGCTGGCATTACTGGCCACACTTGATGGTGGCACGCTGGCGCGGCACCCAGACGGTCAACTGGAAGCTGCCATCGCAAACTATGAGCTGGCATATCGAATGCAGTCTGTGATACCGGAGCTGACGGACCTTTCCTCGGAAACGGAAGAAACACGCGCACTCTACGGTCTCAACGCCAAGACCAAGGGTACCTCCACTTTTGGGCGACAGTGCCTGCTGGCCCGCCGCCTGATCGAGCGCGGCGTGCGTTTCATCGAACTGACATGCCCCTCCGTTGGACATGATCGCTGGGACCAACACGTCAACCTCAGCAAGGGCCACGCTGAAAATGCAGTCGCCGTGGACCAGCCCATCGGTGGCCTCTTGACCGACTTGAAACGGACGGGGCTGCTGGATGACACGCTGATCATCTGGTCGGGCGAATTCGGACGCACACCCTTCGCGCAGGGCAACAATGGGCGCGACCATAACCCCTTCGGCTTTTCCATCTGGATGGCAGGCGGCGGCATTAAAGGCGGGACAGTTTTCGGTGCCACGGATGAATATGGCTACAAGGCCGTGGAAAACCGCCGTGAAATTCACGACCTGCACGCGACCATGCTGCATCTACTCGGCATGGACCATACACGCCTGACTTTCCGATTCAGCGGCCGCGACATGCGTCTAACGGATGTCCATGGGGAAGTGATCGACGAGGTGCTGGCGTGACAACTGTCCAAGCGGTGGCAAACCGAATGCTGCGGCAGACGGCCTGCCTTGTGCTGCTGGCAGCCATGGCGCAATCGACGTTCGCAGCTGAACCGCTTTACCACTGGTCGTTCGATGCCGCGCATAGCCAGGCGGGTCTGTTCACGCCAACTGTCGGTGACCTGCCGGCTCACACCAGCGTAGCCAGCCAGTTTCGTCCAGCTACAGGCGCCCTGCAGTTAGACGGCAAGGCCCAATGGTGTGTGGTTGGCGAAACTGCCACCAGTGTCGTCCGGCCAGGTGATTTACCTTCATCCCGGTTTGCCATTTCCGCCTGGGTTTATGTCGATCGCCTGTCGGACTGGGACTCGATCGCAAGTGCCATTCAGGACAACGGCGATTTTGAACGGGGCTGGATGCTGGGCATCCACAACCAAACTTTCTGTTTCGGCCTGGTCAGCGAGAAGACCAAGCGCCTGACCTACCTGGATTCCTCCGAAGTTCTCGAGCCTGGCAACTGGTACCACGTCGCCGCCAGCTACGACGGCACGCTTATGCAGCTTTTCGTGGACGGACGTTTACTGGCCAGATCGGACGCACAGAGTGGTCCTATTCTCTATCCTCCCCAGACTCACTTCACCGTCGGGGCATTCCACGATGACAACGAATTACATCCATTCAAAGGCGCCCTGGCGTCGCTTAGCATCTACGACACTCCGACAAAGGCCAGCGATTGGCAGCAACTTTACCGTGCGCGCCGTCCGTTCTTTGAAAAAGAGAATCCAAGCGCCCCGGCCATCACAGCCTGGCCGACCTATATGCGAGACAACCGCCGCAGTGGCGTGACTCCGGAGTCGCTCGCGCTTCCACTGCAACGCCGCTGGGTTTACCGGTCTGCTTTGCCTCCGCAGCCTGCCTGGCCCGCGCCAGCCAAGCAGAACTTCTGGAGTCAGGAATTCAACTTGCAGGCGCGAGTCATATTTGACCGTGCTTTTCATCTCGTCTCGGACGGCGATTCGGTCTTTTTCGGCAGCTCGGCTGATGACCAGGTGGTCAGCCTCTCACTTGCCAGCGGCGACCCGCAATGGCGTTTTATTGCCGGCGGACCAGTTCGACTGGCTCCCACCCTGCGCCAGGGTAAGGTCTATTTTGGCAGCGATGACGGTTATGTGTATTGCCTCGACAGCGATAGCGGCGTTCAGCAATGGCGATTTCGCGCGGCACCCAAAGCTCGCCAGATCCCGGGTAATAACCGCATCATATCGAGCTGGCCTGTTCGCACCGGCGTGCTCTTCGATCAGGGCCGTCTGCGAGTTGCTGCCGGACTGTTTCCCACCCAGGGTGCCTATCAACACTCTCTCAACGCCAACACCGGCAAGTCCCTGGCAACTGGATCGATCAACTTCTCGCCGCAGGGGTATATGCAGCGTCGCGGAACTCAGCTGATGGTTGCCCAGGGCAGGGCACCGGCGGGGGCCAGCGGTGCACTCGCGCGGATGCGTAAACCGGAACCATCGGGTCGGCCAACACCGAACGATTCAGTCGTTTTTGCCGGCGTTACCGCAGGCAGCACTCACTTTCTTGCCACTGAGAAGGGACTGATTGCTGTTGATCGCACCGGAAAACAACTCTGGCAGGCCACGCTCGAGGGTCGCTGCTACAGCCTGGCCGTGGCGGCAGGTTGCCTGTTAGCCAGCACCGACAATGGACTGGTCTACTGTTTCTCTGCCGATTCGAGTGAGGAGCCGCGGCAGACCGCAGAAGAACTTGCCACTCCACCCGATTGGGAATCCCTTACCACCGCGCAGGAACAGGATTTTGCAACCAGGTTGCGGCGGCATCTCGTTCGCAGCCAGGGGTTTGTGCCGCACGCTGGCTATGCGCTGGTCGTGGGAGATTCGGCCCTGGCACACGCCGGCGCATTACATAAACACCTGCCGATGCGAGTCATCGTGGTTGCCGACCAGACTGACGATCTGCAGGAACTGCGGAACCAGGTCCGTTTGGCTGGCATCAGTGACCGGGTCACTGTCCACGAACCAGCGGACGAGGGTTTCAGTTATGCCAGCAATCTCTTCAATGTGGTTGTGGTCGGCGGCGGTCAGGCGACTGTAGCGCCTGCGGAAGTCACTCGTGTACTCAGGCCAGCGGGTGGTATTGCAATCCTCTCGCCACCCAAGCAGGGCGCGTTGGACTTGTCCCACTGGCGCAGCCAGGACGAACAGCTCTCTTTCACTGCCGAGGGATCCGATTCGCAAGCCCGCTGGCTGGTGATCACCAAGTCCGCTGCCAGCGGCGTTGGCCAGTGGACTCACATGTACGGATCGGCCGCCAATACATCCAGCAGCGACGACCAGTTGGTCAAGGGTCCGCTCGCTCTCCAGTGGTTCGGCGGTCCAGGACCGCGGCAGATGGTCGACCGACATCACCGCACGGTTCCACCGCTGGTGGCAGGCTCCTGGATGTTCATCCCCGCCGACGACCGGGTGATCTGCGTCGACAGCTACAACGGAGCGGTCCACTGGAACACGCCGGTACCGGCGACCCGCCGGGTTGGAGCGCTGCGCGATGCGGGCAATATGACGGCGACCGCGGAGTTTCTCTACATTGTTAGCGCCGACAGCTGCATCGCCATCTCCACGGCAAGCGGCGAGATCGTTCAGCGAACCAAGGCGCTGCTACCTGGCGACCAGCCACGACACTGGGGTTATCTGGCACATCACGGCAACCTGCTGCTGGGCAGCACGACTCAGCTGAACGCCTCCCGCTCTGGCCTTTCCAAGGATCAAATAGCGGAGACCTATTATGACCACGTGCCGCTGGTCACCAGCGATTCGCTGTTCTCACTCGATCGCGACACGGGCCAATCACGCTGGCAGTACCTGCCGACCGGCGGAGCGATCCTTAATCCAACTCTGACGATTGGAGACAGGCACCTGTATTTTGTGGAAAGCAACAAGCAGGCGACTCTGTCGGAACCCAGCGGTCGGAGCACACCTGCCGACCTGCTTTCTGGCGGCGCCAGTCTAGTGGCGCTGGACCTGGAAACCGGGTCCGTACGATGGCGAAAGAAGATTGAGGTGTCGGCCATTGAGCATCACCTTTACCTCTCGTACGCCAAGGGCATCCTGCTGGCGGTCGGTAGTCGCAATGGCAAGGACACTGAAAAACCCAACGTCTGGTACGATCTGCATGCCTTTGACGCCAACAGCGGGGATCACCGCTGGTCCGCAACGCAAAATCAACGCCAGCAGACAGGAGGAAGCCATGGCGAACAGGACCACCATCCTGCCATCGTGGGCGACACAATTTACGTTGAGCCGATGGCTTATTCGATCCGAACTGGGAAAGCCCGACCGGGCTGGTCTCTGCAGCGGGGCGGCCATGGTTGCGGGTCCATTTCGGCTTCAGCCCACACCGTTTTCTTCCGAGCGGGATCGGCCAGCATGTGTGACCTGGAAACGGGTACGATGGGCAAGGTGACCTCCGTCAGTCGGCCCGGCTGCTGGATCAACATGATCCCAGCCAACGGGATGCTGTTGATTCCGGAGGCCAGTTCCGGCTGCACCTGCGATCTGGCGATTCAAACATCGATGGCATTTGCACCGGCTCAGCCAAAAAACAATTCCCCACCGATCGGTACGAAGCCAGACTAACGTATAACCATTGGTTACCCCTGGGACCGTTACGGAGCTGAATCATGCAGCAGATCAAGATTTTCAAGAACATCGAGAGCGAGCTTCCTACGATGGAAGCCGAGATGAATGAATGGCTGAGCGAAAATGGCGCCAAGGTGATTCAAATGTCGGCCAACATCGCACCTCAAAGCACCTCGGCCGCGAATCTCGGCAGTAACAGCTTCTCCAGTTCCGACGTGATGGTGGTCATCGTTTATGAAACGTGATGCCGGCAACCATCCCGTCGCCGAGCATGACTGAACCTGATCGTCCTATCGGGCTCTTCTTCCTATGATCATTGACCGCATCGAGTTGTATCACGTCGCCATGCCGTTGCTGGAGCCGTGGCGCACCGCTTACGGCGAAGATGCCGACATCCACGCGATCCTCTGCCGCATCTGCTCAGGTTCACTGGATGCCTGGGGTGAAGCTGCTCCCTTCGCCGCTCCCTGTTACAGTGCCGAATGCGCAGCCGCTGCTTTCGTGGTGGCCCGTGACTGGTTGGCGCCCGCCGTACTGGGTCAGGATGTCAAGAGTGGCGACGATATCCAGCGGCTGATGGCCATCTACAAGGGCAATCCTTTCGCCCGGGCCACTCTCGATACAGCCTGGTGGTCCCTGCAATCCAAAGCCAGCGGCACCAGTCTGGCTGAATTGCTGGGCGCCTCGCGCAGCGCGGTGCCAGTCGGAGCCGATTTTGGTGTGATGGACTCCGTCGACGAGCTGCTTGTCCGCATTGCCGGCGCCGTGGAGCAGGGATTTCCCCGGCTCAAACTAAAATTCCGTCCGGGTTGGGACGGCGAGATGGTACGTCGCGTGCGTGCAGAGTTTCCAGACCTGACGATGCATATCGACTGTAACAGCGGTTACACCCTGAGCGATGTGGACCAGTTCCGTGACCTTGATGAGTTGGAATTGGCGATGATTGAACAGCCGCTGCAACATGATGACCTGCTGGATCATGCCAGCCTGCAGAAAGAGATCGCCACGCCGGTCTGTCTGGACGAGAGCATTCGTTCAGTTCATCTCGCTGAGCAAGCCATTTCGCTCGGCAGTTGCCAGTACATCAATATCAAGCCTGGCAGAGTTGGTGGTTTGACGCCGGCCCTGGCGATCCACAATCTCGCTCAAAAGGCGGAGATTCCCTGCTGGGTGGGAGGAATGTTGGAGAGTGCCGTCGGTTCGGCGCATTGTGCAGCACTCGCGATGCTTGAAAATTTCAGCTACCCGGCCGACATTTTCCCCAGCAGCCGTTTTTACGCTGAGGATCTCGCGGACCCGCCGCTGGAACTTACCACAAGCGTCGACGGAGTACCTTCGGTGGCAGCGCCACTTACGCTGCCAGCACCCCGAGCGGAGCGTCTGACTGCAGCGACAGTGCAGCAGGAAACGCTTCAATTGTCAGCACGCTAGCGACTGTCGGCTGAGGGCAGGGTGGTCATCAACCCCGGCCTGCGACCGGATAGAGTTCATCCTGGAAGCCACTGCCGGTATGTTCACCGGGCGGCACGACCGAGTCCACGAAGGCTTCGTCCTCAGCTGTGATTTCAACGTCCAGACAACCGAGATTGTCCTCCAGGTGTTCCATCGTCCGCGGGCCAACGATCAAGGATGTCAGGATCGGATTAGCCAGGCACCAGGCCAGCGCAAATTGGCTGGGAGCGGCGCCCCTGCCGAGAGCGTGTTCGGCCAATTGTTGTGCCGCGACGAAACTGGCTTCGCGCAATTCGGCCTGCTGCATACGACGATCGCCACGGGCCGCCCGACTGCCCTCTGGGAATTCCTCGCCCGGCTTGTACTTGCCTGTCAGGACGCCACGTGCCAGCGGACTGTAACTGACGACGCCAATCGAATGCTCCTGGCAGAGCGGCAGTAACTCAACCTCGATGTCACGATTCACGATGTTATAGAGTGGCTGCACACAGGCGAAGCGTTCCAGCCCGAGCTTGTCGGACTGCCACAAGGCCTCGCAGAGCCGCCACGATCTATAGTTCGATCCGGCCACATAACGGACCTTGCCGCTGCGGACCATATCGTCCATCGCTCGCAGGGTCTCGCCGATCGGCAAGGTGAAGTCGGGGGCGTGGTTGTAGTAAATGTCGATGTGATCGACATCGAGTCGTTTCAGGCTATCGTCCAGAGCCTGCATCAAGTGCAGTCGGCTGGATCCCTGTTCATTGGGAGTATCGCCCATCTTCTGGCGGCCCTTGGTAGCCACGACCAGGTTTCGCCGCCGCCCTTTGAGAGCTCTTCCCACGATCGCTTCGGATTCGCCGGCGTTGTACATGTCCGCGCAGTCAATAAAGTTGATGCCGGCGTCGATGGCCCGATCGATAATCGAGACCGAATCGGCCTCGCTCGTCTGCCCGCCAAACATCATGGTCCCGAGGCAGATCTCGGAGACCTGGATGCCGGTATTTCCCAGGTAACGGTATCGCATATCGTCTCATCCTCTCTTCGAAGGCGTTCCTTTGGTTGGCCTGGTCAGGCCTGTTTAACAAGGCTCACAAGATAGCTTGGATTCATCGTTTCAAATCGGACTTGTCCCAGTTGGGGGTTCCCGCGGGAGATCTGCACCATCCAGCAATTCGCATCGATACCGCGTGACCGCAGCAACTCGAGCACGCCGGCCAGATTTTCTGGACTTGCCAGGCTGACGACCAGTCGGCCTCCGACCTTCAGGCTATCGCAGGCCGCATCAAGGATCTGGCGGATTTCCCTGCCTGTGCCGCCGATAAAAATTGCATCTGGCTGCGGCAGGTCCTGCCATGCTTCGGGAGCCTTCCCCAGCACGGCTCTGACATTATCCGTTTGAAAGCTGTCCGAGTTATCACTGATGAGCTTGTGATCATCCGGGTCCATTTCGATCGCGAAGATCTGGCCCGCCGATGATATCTGGGCTGCCTCAATGGCCACGCTGCCGCTGCCGGCCCCCACATCCCAGACAATGCTGGTCGGCCCCAGGTCCAGTTCCGCGAGGGCAATCGAGCGTACCTCAGCAGGCGTCAACAGCCCACGCTTGGGCTTGCTCTGCAGGAACATTTCGTCAGGATTGCCAAACAGTCGCCTCCCCTCCCTGCCAGCCGGCCGATCTGGTGCACCTGTCTTGCGTACCAGGACCATGACATTCAGTGGCGAAAACGTCTGAGCAGCGACGTCGACCAATTCCGCACGCGTGACACGTTCGTCCGGTGACCCCAGGTTCTCACAGACGTAGGCGATGAAGTAGTCAATCTTGCGGTCCAGGCAGGCCTGCGCAACAGCGGCCGGCGTATCATTTTCGGTCGTAAACAGACCGACTTTCTCGGCCGTCCGAATACGGGTGATCACCCGCTGGATATCCTGGCTATCAAGATTGCAGAGGTAAGCGTCATCCCAGCTCTCCTTCACCCGGGCAAAAGCAAGTTGCATGCTACTGACATGTGGAACAACTTCGAATCGATCCTTACCGAGGTGATCGCAGAGGTATCTCGCAATGCCATAAAAAAGTGGGTCGCCGGGAGCGAGAATGACAATGCTGGCACTCGAGTCCTCCTCCAGTCGCCGCACCACCGCAGCAAAGTCGCCGCCCGGATCCCAACGCTCTTGGGCGTCCGATTCCACGGCGGACAGCAGGCTTTCCGGCCCCACGAGGATATCCGCAGTGGCCAGCAGCTTTCGCGACGACTCGGAAAGGCCGCTGGAGCCATCATCGCCAATTCCGATGATCGGTATTTTTTCGGATTTCGTAGTCACTGCACATCAGCACCAGCCAGAACTGTTGCCCGCCGCGTTGGAAATGGAAGTGGCTATTTTATGCCATCCGGAGCACCCACAACAGTCGCTCGGGGAACGGGCCATGGGGGCACAAAAAAGCCCGTCCAAATGGACGGGCTTAATTTTGTAACGCTCAGCGGTCGTCAGACCTGAAATGAGCTGCCGCAACCACACGACTTCTGTGCATTCGGGTTATCGAAGAAGAATCCTCGTCGATTAAGATCTTCCAGGTAATCCAGCGTGGTGCCGTCCAGATAAAGAGCGCTCTTGCTGTCAACGACAACCGTGATACCGTGCTGTTCCGATTTGGTATCCACTTCTTCATTGAACTTCTCGTCGAAGAACAGATCATAGCTGAAACCACTGCAGCCACCGGCGGCCACGCCAATCCGCAGGAACGTCTCTGTGCCCGGGGCCTGGTCTGTTTGTGTCCGACGTACTTCTTCAGCTGCTCGTTCTGTGAGTGTGATCGCCATATCGTTTGTGCTCCAAAACCTTCCAGCCAGTGTTTTGCCGGCTCACATATCTGCATGGAGTCCGGCTTGTTCAGTGCCACAAGGATACATGACAGATCCCCGATCGAACAGTGCAAACCAAGATAGCATTCATCACGCCCGCATGTGGCGCAGGCGATTGACTGCGTCGATTACGCAATTCGCTGCAAAACCAACTTCCTCGGACGTGTTAAATCGCCCCAGCCCGAATCTTAGGCTGGCTCTTGTTTCGTCATCGGATCTGCCAATGGCCCGCAACACATGACTTGGTTCCGGTTCTGCCGATGTGCAGGCACTTCCGCTAGAGACTGCCAGTTCCCGCATGCTCATCATCAACGCTTCGCCATCGACATCGGAAAAGCTCAGGTTGAGGTTCCCCGCCAGTCGCTCACCATCCAGTTCTGGCCCATTCAATGTCACGCGATCCAAACCTGTGACCAGCTGGTCGTACAGTTCTTTCCTTAAACCGGTCAGCCGCAGCGTTTCGTCGTCGATCGCCTGGACACTTAATTCTAGCGCCCGGGCCATACCAATGATCCCCGGGACATTCAATGTGCCGCTCCGCCTCCCCTGTTCGTGGCCGCCCCCATCCAGAATCGCTTCCAGCCGGACCTGCGGGTTCCGCCTTCGCACATACAAGCACCCAACACCCTTGGGGCCGTAGAACTTGTGGGCCGAAAAGCTGGCCAGGTCAATTCCCATGCCATCAAAGTCAACTGGCACACGACCCACCGCCTGGGTGGCATCGGTGTGCAGGAGAATTTCTCGCTGTTTGCAGATTGCGCCGACGTCCGCAATCGGCTGAAGTACGCCAATCTCATTGTTGGCCATCATCACCGATACCATTACGGTGTCCTCACGCAGGACATCGGTCAGCTGGTCAAGGTCAATTACTCCTGCGTTTCCATCTGGATGTTGACGGACAGCCAGCCTGGTAACTTCAAAACCCTCGCGAGCCAGGCGGGCCAGTGGATCGAGGACAGCCCGGTGCTCCGTAACCACGGTCACGAGGTGTTTCCCTTTTCTCGCCAGTCGGCGGCAGGCACCTCGCAGGGCCAGGTTGTTTGATTCTGTAGCGCCACTCGTAAAGACCAGTTCTCGCTGTGTGACCCCCAATGCAGCGGCCATGTTTACGCGCGACTGTTCGACGACATCGCGGGCATCCCAGCCGAAGACGTGGCTGGTACTGGCCGCATTGCCATATTGTTCCGACAGGTACGGGAGCATCGCGTCGACTACCGCTGGATCGACACGCGTGGTCGCGTGGTTGTCCATGTAAACAGGCGTGCTCACCATCGGAGAACCTTCAATCGAAACCGAGATTCGAGTTGCTATGGGTCCGGCAACATCACAAGTGACTAAAGCGGGGAGGCGACCCGTCTAGTCGCGGGCCAGGATCTCCACCTGCTCGCGGTGACGATCATTTCCGCCCGCTGGCCAACCTCTGTTATGCCCTACGCGTCGTCGATTGACGAGGGCGAAAAGAGGGCTTGCAGGCAAATCGACGACCAGCTCTCAAACCGATCCAGTTCCTGAAACAGCTCTGCAAGAGTTCTGAAACCGGCCTCGGCGATTTCCTTCTCCCGCGGCGCCACTCGCGGTTCAGCCACATCGCAGATGTGCACGATGCCGAGATGAACTCGTCCCACTTCTGTCTCGTCATCATTGATCATGCCCACGCATTGCATATCAAACGCTGTATCGATCTGGACTTCTTCATCCAACTCCCGCTGCATGCCCTGGCTGTATGGATCTGCATCGACCTGTGTAGCGTCGACCGATGATATGTGGCCGCCAATGCCGATACTCTTTTTGCTATGCAGACGGCTTTCACCCTGGCCCTTGCCACGTGTGTACTGGAACAGGTGTATCCCGCCCTGGTCATCCTGGTGGCGGAAAATGACGTACGGAATCAGCTGTTTAAAGGAAGGGTCCTCTTCCATCTCGCTGCGCGGCCGATACGAGATGTTGGCAGGGTCCAGCAGGACCCCACGGTATCGATCAACGTCCTTGCTGAATCCCTGCACGTAACCAAGTTCATGAAACAACGTGGTTGGCACCACCAAGACATGTTCGGTGCTGACTGTAGACATTGCGACTTCCTTTCGCGGTTGGAACCGTCTGCTCGCCCCCAGAGATGGCTCGCAGCCCAAGTATACGAATTGGGCACTCTTTCGCCAGCAGCCTGTGTCCCCGCCGCTGTTCGCGAGGTGGAACGGCAGCACCTCGCGGACAGCGTGCTGGTCAGTTCAGTCCATAATCAGCATCGCATCGCCATAACTGTAGAACCGGTATTGCAGAGCTATAGCCTCCTGGTACGCCTGCCTGATCAATTCATCGCCGCCGAACGTACGAATCATCACCAGCAGTGTGGTACGGGGCAGGTGGAAGTTTGTCAGCAGGCCGTCGATGGCCCTGAATTCGTATGGCGGACGGATAAAGATACTGGTCTCACCGCACCAGGCCTTTAGTTCGCCGTCGCCGCCGGCGGTTTCGAGAATTCGTGCGGACGTCGTCCCCACGGCGATCACTCGGCCCCCGTGGCCCCGTCGCTCTGCAATCTCATCAGCGACCTCCGCCGTCAGCTCTCCCCATTCGGCATGCATCTGGTGATCAGAAATCTTCTCGCAGGCAATCGGACGAAATGTCCCCAATCCAACGTGCAGCGTCAATTCACAGACGGCGGCCTGTCTGGCCTTGATCTGATCGATTACAGCGGAGGTGAAATGCAGGCCGGCCGTTGGCGCCGCCACAGACCCCTCAACGCGGGCGAAGACCGTCTGGTAATGATCCGTATCTGCCGGTTCCATCTGGCCACTGCGGATGTATGGCGGCAACGGTACGCGGCCCACCCTCTGCAAGATCTCATCCACTGATGCCTCCTCCTGTGGGCTGGCCAGCCAGCTGCCGTCCGGCAGTGGCGTCAACATGGTCAGCCTCACGGCGGCCTGAGTCGCATGGTCTTCCAGCGTGACTGTCTCGCCAGGTTTCAGCCGACCACGGGTGCGAGAGAGGACCTGCCAGCGTCCCTCGCTGTCGTGTCGAAGATACAGTCCTTGCCAACGACCACCGGTCTTAGTGCGAAATCCCACCAGGCGTGCCGGCAGCACACGGGTGTTGTTAATCACAACTGTGTCATTGGCTTCCAGCAGGCCTGGAAGATCACGAATATGGAGGTGTTCAAGCACACCCGCCTTTCTCCGTACCACCATCATCCGCGCGTCGCTGCGAACCGCCAGCGGGTGCTGGGCCACCAGGCCGGAGGGCAACTCATAATCATATTCCGACAGTGTCGTCATAATTGCACAAACGTGCTTCCGCGTTCGTAATGCTCTGTAGGACTCACGTCGCCCTGATGGTACCGTCGATAATTACTGGGGGACGAATCGGCCGAGTCCTCCAGGGATAATTGTCTGGCATTGCGAAAGTTCGACAACCGTGCGTATTGCTTTTCTGATCACTGAATTGGATCCAGGTGGAGCGGAACGTGCGCTCACAAACCTGGCCTGCGGTCTCAAACAGCGAGGCCACGATTGCCTGGCTGTATCACTCAAGCCCCTTCCGCAGCAATCCAATCGCACTCTGGTCGACCGTTTGACAGAGCATGAGATCCCTGTCCAGAGTCTCAACATCCGCAATCCGCTCGGTTTCCTGACTGCTTCTCGTAAACTGCGCCGCCTGCTGCAATCCGAGGGGACTGAGATCGTGCAGTCCTTCCTCCACCACGCCAACATACTCTCCGCACGGTCTGCCACGTTAGCGTCAGTACCCCAGCGAGTGGCTGGCTACAGGGTTTCTGATCCGAGCCCCTGGCGGAACTGGCTAGAACGCAGGCATCTGTCTCGCTGGGACCACATCGTGCCTGTCAGCGAAGACGTGTCGATCGACCTGCAGCGGCGAATCGAGATTGACAAGAGCAGGATATCAGTGATCCCCAACGGCGTTGACCTGGGACAATTCGCCGATGTCGTAGCCACGCCCCGCGAGCAACTCGGCATCTCGACGGACCGGCGACTATTATTGTTTGCCGGTCGGCTCCACCCGCAAAAGGGCCTCGACAGGCTCCTGCCACATCTTCCCCAGCTCTTCACACGTTTACCCGAACACCAGTTATTGATCGTCGGCGATGGGCCGCAGCGTTCACAGCTTGAGAAGCTATCCGCAAAACACGATCTGACAACACGCATTCATTTTCTAGGCCACCGCGAGGATCTGCCCAATTTAATGGCCGCTTCAGAATGCCTGCTACTGCCGTCCTACTGGGAGGGGATGCCTAACGTCCTGCTTGAGGCCATGGCAATGGGAATGCCGGCAAGTTGTTTTTCGGCCCATGGAGTAATCCAGCTGCTCGATACCGCTTCTGCCGAGCAGGTCTCCGAAATTGGTGATTTCAAGACGTTCTGCAACAAGCTGACAGATATCGTCACAACGCCGGATCTCGCCCTGCGTCTGGGAGCAGCCAATCGATCTGGCAGCGCTCGTTACTCGATCGACAGCATGGTTGATTCCTACGAGGCTGTGTATCAGCAGTTGCTCAGCTGATGGCGTCTGACTGACGTTATCTCCCGTTGTCCTAGGCCGGTTGGTTGTTGACAATCACATCATCACAACGCAACGAGTATCTCTTTGATCCGGCCACAACGATGGATCCCACCTGTCATCTTCCTGTTCTGAAGGACGAGGTGATCACCTGCCTGGGCGTCAAGGCGGGCCAGACAATCGTGGACGGCACACTGGGAGGGGGCGGTCATACACTCGCCATTTCCGAAGTGCTGGGCAACTCTGGCCGCTTGATCTCAATTGATCGGGACGCCACGGCACTTGATCGTTTTGAGCCCTTGCGCGGAGAACGTTCGATTCAACTCGCCCAGGCCAATTTCTCCAACATCCCTGAAGTGCTTGATGTCCTGCAGGTCCAGGAGGTTGACGGCGTCTTGCTCGATCTGGGTCTTTCCAGCGATCAGCTGGCCGACCACAGCCGCGGTTTCAGCTTCCATTCCAAGGGCCCGCTTGACCTGCGTTTTGACACCAGTGAAGGCGAACCGGCCTGGCGGCTGATGGAACGACTGAGTCAACGGCACCTGGCGGACCTGTTATACGAATTTGGTGAGGAGCGACTGAGCCGCAGGATTGCAACCGCCATTCTGGCGCGTCTTCAAGTAGGTCCGTTACAGGAGGCGGCCGAGATTGCCGGGATTATCGAACAGGTCTATCCACGATTCCCCAAACAGAGGATCCATCCTGCCACTCGAAGTTTCCAGGCACTTCGAATCGCCGTTAATGATGAGTTGAAATCGTTGAAGCTGGCCCTCTCGCGGATACCTGATCGGTTGGCTGTGGGTGGCATCCTGGCAGTCATCAGCTTCCATTCCCTCGAAGACCGGATGGTGAAACATACGATCCGGGGTGATGAGCGGCTGACACCGCATTCTGGTAAGGCCATTATGGCCAGCGAAGAGGAGATTGTTCGCAATCCACGTTCCAGGAGCGCTCGGCTCCGGTGGGGCATTCGCAAGGGTGACGGGGACGAATGAACCAACTCCTGCGATACACGCCCACGATCGTCTCCGGCGGGCAGACCGGCGTGGATCGAGCAGCACTCGACGCGGCCATGTATCTGGACATTCCACACGGCGGCTGGTGTCCACTCGGCCGACGCGCTGAAGATGGAGTCATTCCGGACCGCTACCAGCTTCAGGAGACCGAATCGGCTGCGTATTCCGAGCGCACGCTTGCCAACGTATTGGCGGCCGACCTCACGCTTGTTCTTAGTGACGGTCCCCTTCATGGCGGTACCAAATTAACCGCCAACCTGGCGGAACAGCACGGTCGTGAGTTCCTCTTGGCTGACCTGTCGGCGGGCGACGACCCGCAGGCGCATGTGACGATCGGCGAGTGGCTGCTCAGTAACCATCCTGAAGTGGTCAACGTCGCAGGCCCACGCGAGTCGGGCAGACCGGGCAGCTACGTTCGTGCCTGCTGCTTCCTGATGGCACTCTTTCGCCAACTGCTCGACTAGTCCACGAAAAAGGGGCCGCCCGGCATCAACCGGTGGCCCCATATTTCGCATCGTCTGGGTCGGGGTTAGTCGATCGACAACTCCAACAGATCGCCATCATCGCCGGTCAATACGAGCTCGCCCATATCAATCTCGATCTCCTGGGTTTCCAGGTTGACCTCTGGTGGCGGTGTGTCATCACGACCGCAGCCGACCGAGAGGCTCACGACGAACAGCACCATCGTTATCAGGTATCTCATCGTTTCCCCTTTGCGTCTTGGTTTTGGCTGCGACCCCTCAAAGGGGAGTGGGCCAGGGAGTTCTACTTGGACTTGAAATTGTAAGTCTCGTTGCTTGGCAGGAAATCGCTGTCCGTGTGTCCGGGATTCAGCTCCACGTTGAGGTACGTGTATTCCTCAAGCAGTGCTGGCCGTTGACCTTCAGCAGCTGGCCAGTCGTAGGCGGCGTAACGGATCGGCAACTTGTATTCGTCGTCCATGAAGATCTGGGCGACGTGGAAATCGAAATGCGATCGTCGCTTGGGGTGGATGACCTGAATCAGCGTGCACTTGCGGCCATTGATCGTGGCTCCTTTACGGAACTGGACCGTGCACTCGCCGTGCTTTTTATCCTCGACGGCACGTTCGATCATCTGGTCGATCAGGTTCTGGATTCCGAAGAAAGTGATCGGGTACCGTTGTCCCTGCATTGCGAGGGGGCCGAATGGATCCAACCAGAGGTCGGGCAGGGAGGATTTGGCTCCGCTGCCTTCATGCACGCAGAATTTGCCGTTGTTCTGGCCTTCGATGTAGACAATCTCGCGACCCTTGACTGCCGTGGGCTTGAGGAAGTACAGGTAACAGCGGAAGGGGGTGACCACCTTGCCGTCTTTCGACTGACGATTTGTCACCTTGGTGAAGATGTATTCGTGCGGTGTCAATTTGCCATCGACGCGTTCACGCCGTACAAGGGTTGCACTGTAGCCCTTGATTTCGTTGTTACACCGTATCTGCCCCTGTTGAGCCAGTTTGATGGCGGGATCAAGCGGGTGAGTTGCCTTTTCGCTGGTTTCACCAATTTTTGCCTCAGCAACTTTGACCGGCTTTTCAGCAGCGTCTTGCTGTGCATTAGCGAGTGAAAGTTGGCTGACAATCAGTCCAGTGGTCATGCCAACCAGGGCCAGGATAATGCGGGGAATGCTGTTCATGTCAAAGAATCTCCTGGTCGCAGCATCAGTCGACTTTTCAGAAAGCCGTGAGGGGCGGATACTGTTACCATCGATGAAAGGGGCGATATGGCGCACAACCGCTTGAAACGAGAATCCCATTCTCATTCGTGCCATGTAGCTGGTATCGCCAAGGCGGGAATCGGCGAATTACAATTAAGGGAGGCACCCTCCCCGTTTATCCAACCGGACCAACAGTACGCGTCAACAGCCGGCCTTACTTCCCTAAAGGCGACCCAGATAACGCAACTTAACTTGTTCCGGCATCAGGAAGGCAGATCGTGAATTCAATGGAGTTGTTGGTTGTTATCTCGGAGATGTTCGGGCAGAACACTTTCATCGCGTCATTGCCTGGCCGCGACGACTGTATCGTCGTCGATCCGGGTCTGCAGCCTGACGATATCGTGGCAGCGATGGCGGAACATAAGCTCAATCCTGCCATGATCCTGGTGACGCACGGCCATGCCGACCACATCGGCGGGCTCCCGGCTCTAAAGCAACTCTGGCCCGATTGTCCGGTGGTGATTGGTGAGGGGGACGCCGGCAAGCTGACCGATGCGGTGGCCAATCTCTCCGCCAACTATGGCATGCCGCTGATCTGTGCCCCAGCTGACCGACTTGTTGCCCAGGGGGACATTGTGGAAGCAGCCGGTTTGGAGTTTGAGGTCAGGGAAACGCCGGGCCACAGCGCCGGCCACGTGGTTTTTGTCGGCCGACAGACCGACCCAATCACGGTTTTCGGCGGCGACGTGCTCTTCCAGGGCAGTGTGGGACGAGTCGATTTTCCCGATGGCAATTTCGAGCAGCTGGAATTGTCCATCACAAACCAGCTATTCACACTTCCTGATGAGACCGTGGTCTTGCCGGGCCATGGTCCCGCTACCACGGTTGGCCAGGAGCGTCAGTTCAATCCTTTTGTTGGCCAAAATCGTCTGGCGTGAGATCACTCGGCCAATGCAATCGAAACAGGGCGCCCTCGCCGGGCCGACTTTCGACTTCGATCCGCCCACCATGCTCTCGCAGAATCTTGTCGCTGACGGCCAATCCCAGACCGGTCCCTCGTTGGCCCTTGCGGGAATAGAACAACGAAAAGACCTCCTGCAGGTCTGCTGCGGATAGACCGGGACCATTGTCCCGCACTTCCACACCGACATGGCCCTCGTCGAGGTCCATCACGACGGCCAGCGATACACTACCACCCTCCACGCCCTCAGTTGCGTCAATCCCGTTTGCCAGCACATTCAAGAGGGCATGTTGCATTGCCTGCACATCGAGCTGGCAGGAGAGAGGCTGATCGGGACGGTCGAGCGAGAGGGCGACCCCTGCCTCGTCAGCTCTGGCCCGCATGACGTCGATCGCCTCCTCAACCAGTTGCAGCACGTCGGCCAACTCCAGGGTCGGCTGCCGCGGTTTACTCACCGACAGCATATCCTGCACCAGATGAGATATCTTCTGCTGGTTTTTCTCCACGATCGCCCAGCCGTTTGCAATCGCCTCCCTGTTGTCATCCTCCAAGCCCTGCGTCACCAGGTAACTTCCACCGCGCACTCCCTGGAGAATATTCTTGATGTGATGCGATAGCGTGGCGATCGTCTGGCCCATCGCAGCCAGTCGCTCAGATTGCACCATCGCGCCATAGAATGTCGTATCCTCGACAGCCAGTGCTGCCTGGTGTGCAATCGCCACCAGCAACTTGAGGTGCTCTTCATCGAACCGACTGCTGCGCAGCTCGGGCGGTACTCCTTGCTCCGGCACGGTATCGACGTAGATCACGCCAACGATTCCATAGCGACCCTGCATCGGTGCGCAAATCGCTTCTTGCACGCCCGCATCGAGGATACTTGCAGCAGCGTCCCAGCGGTCATCATCGCTGGCGTTTGAAGTCAGCAGGCCCTCCTTGCGATCCATCACATAGTGGAGGATGGTGCGACTGAGCGTGATTGGCTTGTCAGTGCTTTCGTCACGGTCGTGGCGGGCCCGCGGCACAAGCCGTCCAGAGTCGGGATCCTGTAACATCACGCAGCCACGGTCCGCATCGACCCACTCAAAGATCAATTCCAGGATTCGAGCCAGCAACACGTCAATATCAAGAGTCCGGCTGACTGCCAATGCTGTGCGATACATCACATCCAGGCTGGTCGCCCTCTGGCTGACTGAACTGTCGCTGGCTATCGGTCGCGAAAACTCGGTATCGAGCATACTAGGCGATGTTGCGGTATGCAGAATCTGTGATTGATCAACCTCGCCTCCGGCGACGATAGCTACGCTTTCTTCAGGCAAAGCTGTTTGGTCCGCGGTCTGCTCAAGGAAAACCAGGCGTGTCTGGCCAATCTCGATACTGTCGCCATTCACGAGTCGTTTGCGACTTGTCAGTTTGCCGTTGACGTACGTCCCATTGGAACTTTCCAGGTCCGCCAACTGGTAGATGCCCTCGTCCCATTGAATCTCCGCGTGACAACGAGAGACTTCCGTATCCATCAACTGGATGGCATTTGCGCGGTCACGCCCGAGCCTGGCGATGTCCGCCTGCAACTCAAAACGGCGGCCCTTATCGGGACCGGAAACGACGTAAAGCGACGCCATATCCCTGTTCTCCGCTCGTCGGATGAATGAACTCAGCGGTCGGCTCTGGCCCGACCGTCATACGATCGATTCTAGATAGCTCTTTTGGAGCTGAACAGGGTTAACCTGATTCAGTCCGAAAGAGGCGCCGGTGAGGCGCAATACGCCGGCGACTTGACGGGTTGCAGTGGTCGCTTGACAATGCAGGTCCAACGCCGAACAGCTGTTCGGCCGTGAACAACGCACGTCCTTTAAGGGCCCCTCACCATGGCACGGACCAATTCTCGCCGTTTTCATTTTCCCATGCTGCTGACGATCCTTTCGCTGGCCCTGGTGATCGCACTGCCGGCCCACTCTGCCAAGAAGGACCGCCTGGAGCGTGCCACCACAACGCTGGAGCGGATCACGTCATCGGTCGAGTACCTTGCATCGGACGACCTCGAGGGCCGCGGTGTTGGCACAGACGGTCTCAATAAGGCAGCGGACTATATCGCTGGATATTTCGCAGACCTTGGTCTCGAAACAGATATCTTTGGCGGCACGCCATTTCAGAAATTCACGGTGGTAATGTCCGCGGAGATGGGACCCAGCGAGCAGAACCGGGTCACCCTTAAGGGGCCAGCCAGCGATGACAAGGAGCCGGTTGTCGTAAAACTCGAACTTGGCCGCCAATTCAACCCTCTCTCGCTGGGCGGCACGGGCAAGGCCGATGCCCCGATCGTGTTCGTCGCTTACGGCATTTCAGCGCCCAAGCTGAAGTATGACGACTACGCCGAGATCGACGTCAAGGGCAAGGTCGTCGTGATTATTCGCAAGGAACCTCAGCAGGAGAACCCACACAGTGCATTTGATGGCAAGCGATCGAGTCGCCACGCTTTCTTCACAACCAAGGTATCCAACGCTTACCAGCACGGCGCCGCTGCTGTCCTGATCGTAAATGACGGTCCGGAACTTGCTCGCCATTTGAAGAGCAGCCGGGGCCGTTGGCAGCAGTCGGTGGACCGACTGGCCGCCGCTCATAAGACGTTCAACGAACTCGAGGAACCGACCGAGGACCAGCAGCGTGACTACCGCCAGCAGGTCAGTGTGCTGGCCAAGCAGATTTCAGATCTGCACGAACAGGCCGAGGGTGACGGCGACACAGTGCTTGCCTTTAACGGCGCTGGCCAGGGCAGCGGCGACCGTCAGATGCCTGTATTTTTCTGTCAGCGCAAGACAATTGATCCGATCATCAAGGCCAGCCTGGGACTTAGCCTGGATGAACTGGAAGCCGCGATCGACGAAGACCTCGTCCCCCGCAGCGCCGTCCTGGAGGGATGGACGGCGGACTGTGAAGCGGTAGTGATCCAGCGTAGCACCGAGGTCAAGAACGTCTTCGGCGTCTTGCCGGGCAAGGGCTCATTGGCCGATGAAACGATCGTCGTGGGCGCCCATTACGACCACCTCGGTCGCGGCGGCCAGGGTTCCCTGGCACCCTGGACAAACGATATTCACAACGGCGCTGACGACAACGCCAGTGGGACGTCCGCGCTGCTTGAAATTGCCTACCTGCTTAAACACCGCAAGGCCAAGTCGCGACGGCGGATCGTCTTTATTGCTTTCTCAGCCGAGGAACGTGGCCTCTTGGGCAGCGCCCATTACATCCGTGAGCCACGTTTTCCACTGGATGAAACGGTGGCGATGGTCAACCTCGACATGGTGGGACGGATGAATGACAACAAATTGATCATTACCGGTACCGGCACCTCGCCTCACTGGGACCCACTGCTGGACCGACTGAACGCCGAATACGACTTCGCCATATCGCGCCAGGCGGAGGGAACTGGGCCCAGCGATCACCAGTCGTTTTACCTGAAGGACATACCGGTACTGCACGTCTTCACCGGCCTGCACAACAACTATCACCGTCCCAGCGACGATGTCAATTTGCTGAACATGAAAGACATGGCCCGTATAACTCAAATGACGGCCGAAATTGTCGCAGACCTGGACAGCCTGGACGCACGTCCTGAGTTCACCAAAGCTGACAAGCAGCGAAACGTGGCTGGTAGTGGCGGCGACCGCCCCTACTTTGGCAGTATCCCCGATTTCGCCGATACCGTGGATGGACTACCGCTGACGGGAGTCAGTGGTGGCGGGCCAGCGGAAAAGGCGGGGATCAAGGCGGGTGACGTGGTCATCCAGTTGGGTGATTTCAAGATCGGTGGAATCGAAGATTTCGACAGCGCACTGCGCAAGTTCAAAGCAGGCGACAAAGTCAAGGTGACTGTCATGCGTGGCAAAGAGAAGAAGGTCCTGACAGTCACGCTCGGCGAACCCCGCTAGTTTGCCGGTTTCGTAACAGAGCAACTGCTGGCCGCCGCAGCGGCGACAAACTGGTCTTGAGCTACCAGGGGTTTTTCTGCAGAATACCCCCGCTTTCGAGCACCAGCCTCTGCTGGCACTCGACGACAGACCACACCAGGGTGGCCCATGGATCGGGCCGCTTTCCATTTTCGCAGCAAGGAGTGCTGACTGTGCGAACCCGTATTCTCCTACTTTCCGTTCTCATGACCGTCTTCGCGGTCCCCGTTACCACACTCAAGGCGCAGGCCCCCCAGGGCACAAGAGTCGCCTTACTCGACATTGAAGAGGTCTTTGAGAATTACCGTCGCTACAAAGCGATGCTCGGAGATGTCCGCAAGGACGAGGAAGTCCTGGCAGCCGAGATGCGTGGCAAGGCCAAGGCTATCCAGACTATGCTGACCGAACTCAAGGACTACCGACCCGGCACGGCAGCCTACACTCAACTCGAGACACGGATTGCCAAGCTGAAAGCAGACGGGACGGTCCAGGCCGACATTGGCCGTAAGGCCTTTATCATTCGTCGCGCTCAGGCGTCGCATGCGGCTTACCAGGATATTACCAGCGCAGTATCCCGTTTTTCTGAGGCGAATGGCATCAACCTGGTACTGGCCTTCGACAATCGCGAGGTCGATTCGGCCAATCCCAACCAGGTGCTGACGGAAATCAACCGTCGCGTCGTCTACCAACGCAGCCTGAACATCACCCAGTACATTGTGGATCAATTGAATTCCGGTGCGCCGGCTCCAGGCGTGGGCACTCGGCCGACAGTACCGCCACGTCCTGGCGGCACACGTTAACCGAGCACTCCTGCTCGCCCCTCCCTGTTTCGACCTCCACTCACTTTGACAGAGCCTTACGGTGGATCACGCTAAACCCTTGGCACGTCGCCAACAGACGATTATACGGCCGAGTCACGTGAGCGGTTTTGGCTACTGGTCCGGCAGCGATGTGACAATCGACTTTCGGCCGGGACCGATCGATAGCGGGATCGTTTTTGTCCGCGAGGATCTAAAGAACTATCACCGCATCCAGGTCGACGTCGGCAACCGTGTCAATGTGCCACGGCGAACAAACCTCACCTACTACGGCTACTCGGTCGAAATGGTCGAACACGTGGTCGCCGCTCTGGCGGGACTGCAGGTCGACAATTGCGAAGTCTGGACGACATCCAGCGAGTTGCCGGGTTGCGACGGATCGAGCCAGCCTTTCGTGACCGCGATCCTCGATGCCGGGATTGTTCAGCAGGACGGCTATTGCGAGCCACTCGTGATCGACTCTTCGACTCGAGTCGGCGACACCGAGAGCTGGGTGACGGCCGAACCGCTGCTGCCCAACGATCCCGCCGGTAGCCTTATTCTCACCTACGTGCTGGATTATGGCGGCGACAGTCCGATCGGACGACAAACATTCGAATTGACATTGGAACCCGCTTCCTTTGTTAAGGAAGTTGCGGCGGCCAGGACGTTCATTCTCAAGGCCGAGGCCGAATGGCTGCAAAGTCAGGGCCTGGGGAGTCGTGTCACCTGCCACGACTTGCTGGTTTTTGACGAAACCGGCCCCGTCGATAACCCCTTGCGATTCGAGGATGAGTGCGTGCGGCACAAGACCCTTGATCTTGTCGGCGACCTGGCACTCTCCGGTCGGCAGCTTTGTGGAAGGATATCCGCCTTTCGCAGTGGCCATCGACTGAATGCCGAGCTGGTGTCTGCCCTGCAACATCAGCAACCAACAGTATCGCGACCGCTGCTACGCGTCGCTTAACACCTTACGATCAATAGACCAGGACGCCTGATGGCCCACGTTGCTGAATTCGCCGTAGTCGATCCATCCGCCGAGCTGGCAGATGATGTCATTGTTGGCCCCTTCTGCGTGATTGGACCCGATGTCACAATCGGCCCGGGTACGCGACTCGAGAACAATGTCACGATTGAGCGCAATGCGCGGATTGGCGCTAACAACCACTTCTTTCCGGGCGTGGTGATCGCCGGCGCACCGCAGGACCTCAGTTACAAGGGGACCGATACCCAGACGATGATCGGCGACAACAACGTCTTTCGAGAGGGTGTCACCGTCAATCGAGCAAGCGAAAAGGAAGACGGGATAACCTCGATAGGAAGCAACTGTTTTATCATGGCCTGCGCCCATGTCGCCCATGATTGCAAGATCGGGAACCATGTGGTGATGGCCAATGCTACCCTGCTGGGTGGACACGTCCACGTCCATGATCACGCCACGATTTCCGGAGCGGTGGCAATCCATCAATTCAACACGGTCGGCCAATTCAGCTTCATTGGTGGACTGAGTCGCGTAATCCACGACGTACCTCCCTTCATGCTGGTCGACGGCAATCCGGCCCGTCCACGCTGTATCAATATCGTGGCACTCAAGCGCAACGATTTTCCGGCTGAGGATATCAGCGCCCTGGCCGATGCTCATCGGCTGATTTATCGCGCCAAGGTTGGCCTGGAACATGCCCGCGATATCTTGCATGGCAATAATCAAATCACACCAAGCGTCAATCACCTGCTCCGTTTCGTGCAGACCCAACAGGATGGTCGTCATGGTCGCAGCAGGGACATTCGGAGGGCGGCATGACGCCATTACCTATCGCTATTATTGGCACCGGCCACCTTGGCCGTATCCACACTCGCTTGCTGCTAGAGAACCCGGCATTCGAAGTTGTTGCGGCGGTTGACCCGTCAGCCGAAGCCCGCGCCGGAGTTGCCAGGGATTTTGGCGTGGCGGTACTGAGTGACTACCGTGAGCTGGCTGGTCGAATCCAGGCGGCCGTCGTTGCCACCCCGACGGCTCTGCATCACGAGGTTGCTTCATTCCTGCTGGCTGCTGGCGTTCATCTACTGGTTGAAAAACCGATCACGATGACGACGGCCCAGGCGACCGCTCTGGTAGAACTTGCCGAGCAACATCAGCGAGTCCTGCAGGTGGGACATGTGGAACGCTTCAATCCGGCCTTTCGGGCAGCCCTGCCCTATATAGAGCAGCCCAGATACATCGAGGCCACACGACTGGCTCCTTACAAATTTCGTTCGGTGGACGTCGGCGTGGTCCTTGACCTGATGATCCACGATCTGGACTTGGTGCTCTCAACTGTCGCCAGTCCGGTGACCAGCGTGAGTGCGATGGGTGCCACGGTGATTGGCCCCCACGAGGATCTCGCCAGGGCGCGACTGGAATTTGCCAACGGTTGTGTGGCAGACCTGTCGGCCTCCCGGGTCAGCGTTCAGACGCGCCGACAATTACAGCTGTACAGCGCCACTGGCCATACCACGATCGACTTCGACCAGGGCTCCGCCGAACATATTGGGCTTTCATCCACCGTCAGACAACAGAGCATCGATCCTGCCCAGGTGATTGGCGAGGAACGAGAACGGTTGATAGAACGGTTCTTTGAAGACCTCCTGCCACGACAGGAAATCGAAGTCCCCGAGGCAAACGCACTGGCCGATGAACATCACGACCTGGCGACCGCAATTCGTACCGGCCAGCCGGTCCAGGTGCCTGGCAGCGACGGCCTCAATGCACTCACCGTCGCTCAGCAGATCGTCGATTCGATCGCGGGACACCGCTGGAATGGCGCACACCACGACCTGCGGGGTCCACATTTCTTTGCCGCCAGCAGCCAGCTCGATAGTCGGTCTGCAAGCCAGCAGCGGCGAGCCGGTTAGTAGCGATCACGTCCTGGCAGTTAGGCCAGGTCGCGGTCTTCAAACATGATCAATGCCAATAGCATGGCGATCACGCTGTAGACCAGGCAATAACAGAATGCCCAGGCGAGGTATTCGTACGGCACATCAACCCCTGCAGCCACCGCCGCTTGCACATTAAAGTGCTCCAGGTTGGGGAAGATCGTAGCGATCAATTGGCCAAAGAACCTGACGATCTCGAACGAGGTCACGTTGCTCTGGACAACCAGCGGCGTGAGGTGGCCGAGCAGGTAGATTGTCAGGCAGATCGTGAAGTTAGCCAGCAGGTTGAGTCGCGTGGAAATCGCCACGCTGAGTGCCGCCAGCACCAGGGTTTCCATGTAAGCCAGCAGCAAGCCCGGCAGGACACTCATCATCTCCACGTAACAGAGTTCCCAGGGGGGCAGGCCAGTGCCGTACTCGCGGGAATCGAAGATCGGTTTTCGGGCCACCCAAACGAGGAACCAGCCACCGAGGAAGACAAACAACAGCAACGTTGTCCAGCTGATCCCGATGAATTTTCCCAGTACAAACGAACGGCGGCCGAGCGGCTTGGAGAGCACCGTGAGCGCTGTCCGGCCTTCAATTTCCTCGGCAACAGAATTACTGGCAGACCACAGAGCGACGAGGATTCCGAGCACCATGATCATGGTCAGACCGGTATCCTTGAGCATCTTGATATCTTCGCCAAACGTGTTGTAGGGGATATAGACAAACACCACGATCGCAAATGCACCGAAGCCGACAGCTAACCAGAACAGCGGCTGGGCTATTTCACTCTTGAAAGTCGCGAGAGCGATTGCAGACATTCTTGGCATGGCTGCCCGCTGGACCAGGTAAATCATCGTGATCAAGGCGATCACCAGAGCGACCATCGGTATGCTTCGGACCTGAGCGTAAGCGGGCGCGGTGCGGTAGGTGATTGACATCTCGATAGCCTGGCCACTCTCGTTACGGACATGCATCAATCTGACCGTTTCGATCAGCACATTGCCCGGAGGTGACAGGTCAGGCCGCTGCTCCTGGTACGGCTCATCCGCTGTCACCAAAATCATCTGGTCTTCTGTCGATTCCTCAAACGGCCGATATGAGAAAGTAAGTCGTCCCGTGGCGGAGACCGACATCGCTCGCAATTCATCCGTGCGGAATTCTACATCGACTGTGCTTATCGGCTCCTCATCCGCCGTTGTGGGGCCCGCCACGCTGGCCGTATGGGATGTCTCCCCAGTTGCCGGAATCCTGGCTATCGAGGAAATCACATCCGCTGGCCTGTCCACAAGAAATGCGCCGACCACGCCAAACCAGGCGAATGCGGTCACGACCAGGATCAGCATGTACCACAATGCTCCTTCCTGAACGGCCGGGATGATCTCATCAACCGTTCGCCGCCAGCAGAGCACCAGGAAGGCGTAGCATGCGCACCAGCTCAACAGCATGCTTGCCCCTGAAAGCAGGATTGTCTCAAACAGTCCCCGGTCAGCCGCCGAGGGCACAATCAACAAGGGGATCACAAGCAGCGACAGGACGCCAGCCATGATCGTCGTCAGCCGCACTGTTCGTTTCGGATCAGCCGCAATCGACCCCAGTTGAGGGACACGCGATAAGACACGAAACATTCCCCATAAGATGCACAACAATCCTGCACCTGTAAGTGCTCCCAGGCCGAGGATCCAGATCGGTGTCAGCCAGGCGCTCCAGCGGGGAGCGAGGGCCAGGAGTTGAAGAGCGTTTTCCATTGTTGATCTTTCTCCGCCGGTATTCCGTTAATGCCACTACGCGGTAGGTGAAGCGAGAGTTCGCATCCCCTTATGATCCGTAAGGCCGTCAGACGGAAACCAATAGCCCGGCACCTGGCCGCAATAAACCAGTTGTTTTACTACTGCTGGTCGATTCGGCATCTGGCCGTGTTAACTCAAACTGGCACCTCTCTGTGGATCATGATCGGCCGCCACGGCAGTCCTGAACAGGGACGGATCGGGGCTGGCTGGCAGTTACTAGATCCGCATTGACGATTGTGCCAGTTTTTCCTATCGTTCGTCCGCCATGCAGCGTTCCATCCTCCAATTCTCTGTCGTGCTGGCCCTGGTGCTAGCATCCCGATTAGTAGCTGTACCGCCAGCTGAGAGGCTGGAGTACGTGCTTCTGGCGAATGGCCAGACGCTGCACGCTGTCTGCCAGCAGGAGGGCGACCAGCACGTGTTGAAACTATCGAGCGGAGTGTTGATGCGGATCCCCAGCACGATGATCGCCTATCGCGGCGAGACACTCGACCAGCTCTATTTTTATCGACAAGCGGGTGTGGAGCCTGGCAACATTTCATCCACACTGAAACTTGTCGATTGGTGCATCCGCAGCGGTCTACTGGAGCGAGCGCAGCAGCAACTTGACCAGGCGATCAAGCTCTCGCCATCCGACCGACGCATCTCGAATCTTCAGCGCCGGCTTGCCACGCGTTCAACCGCCAACAGCACGGCACATGTAGCCGTGGCCGCCGCGCCGCCAGTCGCGGTTGTCACCAGCCAGCAGGTGAGCCAGAGACTCGCCACCGTACCTGCCGAGACGATTCAGCAATTCAGCAGCACAATTCAACCGATCCTGCTCAACCGCTGCGGTTCAAATGGTTGTCACGGTCCAGCGGCCAATTCAGCTTTTACTCTCATCCGCACTTCGTCACGACGGCCGATTCCCCAACGCCTTACACAGCGCAACCTGTTCAATGTCCTGGAGCAGCTCAATAGCAAAGACGTGAATGCGAGCCATTTATTGACGGCTCCCGATTCGCCACATGGCCCGGTCGCGGCTGGCGTTCTGGTGTCACGAGACAACCGCCAGTTACAGCAATTGCGTGCCTGGTGCGAGCGTGCCATCCAGTTGCCGGGACAACCGCAGTCGCCAGATGATGTCAAAGTGCCCGCTCTGCTAGCTCAACCAACACCCCAACCATTTCCCCACGTGGCTATTGAGGCCGGTGCCGCCGCTCCTTTCGCACCGCATCTACCAGCTGCTCGGCGACCGTTGATTTCTGCCGACCCCTTCGATCCGTCGCCTTTTAACAGCCGTTTCCACGGCACATCACCAACGCCACCCGCACGTCGTTAGCAGTCATAGCAGGTCAGTTGAGAACCAGTGAGGACTCGTCCGGAGCCGCGATCTGCACCACCGCAGCGCTGAATATCATCCTGATTCGTATTTCCGCTGCTCCTGCCGACCATTCTCTACGGCAGCTAATCTGCCGCGGCTGCCTTTTCTTTCAGGGGGCAGCCAAGATAAAATGAAATGTCCAGTTCACAAGCACTTGGCCGGATCTCAAATCGATGACACCAGCTCCTCAAAACAACCCACGTTCCCGTCCCGAGGGCGACCCGCCGCAACGCGAGAGTGGCCGGATGTGGATCCTCGTGGTGCTCGGCATCATTCTGGCCGTGACCTGGTACATGAGTCGCAATGCCGCTGAGACGCTCACATTCGTCGAATTCAACCAGAAGATTGAAGCGGGCGAGGTCGCCCGTGTGGACGTACGGGGAACGACACAGGTCATCGGCTGGTTCCGCGCGGAGGATCCCAAACCTGGCCTGTCGGCTGGCGACGAAACACTTGGGGCGCGATTCCGAGTTGGGCTCCCCCCCTCGGAAGAGGCCTTCACGAGACTGGTTGCCAAGCTGAAGGAATTCAACGTCAAGGCGGAGTACAACGAAGCAGACGATGGCTCGTCCTTTATGCTAACAATTGCCATTCTGCTGCCGCTGGTCATTCTGTTCTTCTTCTGGATGTCGTATCGCCGGCGCAGCGAACAGATGATGGGCGGCGGCTTCCTCTCTGGCTTCAGCAAGAGCCCTGCGGTCCGTCATCAGGACGAGGACGAGCAGATCACTTTCAAGGATGTCGCCGGGCTGGAAGGGGTCAAAGCGGACCTGCAGGAGATCGTCGAATTCCTCAAGCACCCAGAGAAATTCCAGAAACTGGGAGGACGAGTACCCAAGGGCGTACTCCTCAACGGCCCCCCCGGCACGGGCAAGACCCTGTTGGCGAGAGCCGTGGCTGGTGAAGCCGACTCGCCGTTCTACACGGTCAGCGGATCCGAGTTCATTCAGATGTTTGTCGGAGTTGGTGCCAGTCGCGTCCGCGACCTGTTCCGCACCGCCAAGGAGAATTCTCCCTCGATTATCTTCATCGATGAAATCGATGCGGTGGGCCGACAGCGAGGGGCGGGACTGGGTGGCGGCCATGATGAGCGCGAGCAGACCCTGAACCAGATTCTCAGCGAGATGGACGGTTTTTCACAGAACGATTTCACGATCGTGATAGCCGCCACTAATCGACCTGACGTGCTCGACCCGGCACTCCTTCGTCCCGGCCGATTCGACAGACACGTGACCGTGGATCGTCCCACCCAAGCGGGCCGCAAAGCGATCTTCAAGGTCCACGTTCGCAAAGTTCCGCTTGGTGACGACGTCGACCTTGGTCGACTGGCCGCCGGGACGATCGGTTTTACTGGAGCGGACATCCGTAACATGGTCAATGAAGCGGCGCTCTGGGCGGCCCGCAATAACAAAAATCGCGTCGAGATGGACGATTTTGACTACTCTCGCGACAAAATCCTGATGGGGGCCAAGCGGGAAGAAGTTCTCAATGACGAGGAAAAGGAAAAGACAGCCTATCACGAGGCTGGCCACACGCTGGCATCCTGGTTCTCGCCCGGCGCCGATCGCGTCCACAAGGTCACCATCATTCCGCGTGGCCGTTCACTTGGTTCGACTCAGATGCTGCCCTCCGAAGACCGGCTCAGCATCGGCGAACACCAGTTGCGAGATCACCTGCTGGTACTGCTGGGAGGCCGTGCCGCTGAAAAACTGATCTACGATGAAACAACCGTTGGCGCTGAGAACGACCTGGAACGCGCCACTGGGTTGGCCCGCCGAATGGTGACTCGCTGGGGCATGAGTGAACGACTGGGGCCGGTCAGTTTCAAATTGACCGACGAGGATCCCTTCCTCGGTCGTGAGATTCATCAGCAGCGCAGCTTCAGTGAACACACACTGGAGTTGATTGATGAAGAAATCACGACCATCCTCCGCGCCGCCGAACAGGATGCTCTGAACCTGCTGCGCGAGAAAAAAACCGAACTTGATCTGATTGCCCGAGCTCTGCTCAAGGAAGAAGAGCTGGATGATTCCGATATCGCCGCGCTGATTGGACCATCGGTCCACGCCGATCCTGACGACGATCAACCCGCTGCCAGCACGACCACGGCACCCGAGAGTGTTGATACGGGGATTGAAGTGGATGAATTGCAGCCGAGTCGATCGCCTGTCGATTTTGACGAGGACCACAAGGGTGGCTAACTGATGGCCAAGAAAGCCAACAAGCGGCCTGAAAAAGTTCGCACCGCCTTCCGCAAGAAGCATCAAAAACGACGCCGCAGCGGTGACATGACTCGCGATTACCAGGGTCACCAGTTTGCCGATGAGGACACCCAATATCAGGAGCGGGTGAGTGGCAAGGGGCAATTGACTCGCCATCGCACCATTATCGGGCGCGAGGTGGAGTCCGAAGACGATAGCATATCCGTGCAACTGGATGTGGACTCGGAGACCTGCCTGGCAGGACGCGTGCTCGCTGTTCATGGTCGCAACAGTGTCGTCCAGGCCGACGATGGCACGAACTACAGCTGCGGTGTACGGGGCCTGCTGAAAAACATTTCAACAGACCAGCGGAACGTTGTGGTGGCCGGCGACCGGGTGCTGCTGCAGGCCTCTTCGGCTGAAGAGGGTACCATCGTCTCGGTACTTCCACGCCGTGGCGTGATCAGCCGCACCAGCCGCAAGCGTCAACATGTGATCGTTTCGAACGTTGATCAGGTTGTGATCGTGAGCAGTGCCGCCGAACCGACACTCAAACCCAACCTGATTGACCGGATGCTCATCAGCGCGGAAAAAGCGCGTATCACGCCGATCATTTGTATCAATAAAGTCGACCTCGTCGATCCGGCCGACCTCCAGCCGCTGGCTGGCAGCTACGCTCAACTTGGTTACCAAGTCCTGCTGGCATCGGCAAGCAGCGGGCGCGGTTGCCAGCATCTCGAACAATTACTGGCCAACAAGGAGACGGTCATCGCCGGTCAGTCGGGCGTGGGTAAATCATCGTTACTGAACACCGTGGCTCCCGACCTGGACCTGGCCGTCAATGAGGTCAGCCGAAGTACGCAAAAGGGCAAGCACACGACCACAGCTGCCCGCCTGCTGCCACTTGATGGCGGCGGATTCGTCGTCGATACGCCGGGCATCCGGCAATTTGAGTTGTGGGACGTGATTCCGGAAGAGGTCGCGGGATTTTTTCGCGATGTCAGGACCCTGGTTAATCACTGCCAGTTTCCCGACTGCACCCACACCCACGAGGCGAATTGCGCTGTCAAGGACGGCGTCGCCGACGGTTTCCTCGATGTGCGACGCTATGAAAGTTACTGCCAGATAATCGCGAGCGAACCGGAATAGCCCCGCCACCGCGAAGTCACAGCAACTTCTCTAAGAGACGGCTACTTGTCAGTCGCATCACGGCGGGCCGGTCTCTGCCAGGGCACAGCTCCCCCACGTTGCAGCTGCAGTCGCAGGGCCGTCGACATTTCTCGGTAAATCTGCCGCTCTCGTCCTGCCAGGTTGGTAGTCTCAGCTGGATCCTGCTTGAGGTTATAAAGTTCCAGCGGAGTGAACGGGCTATTCTGCAGCAGCTTCCAGTCACCACGCCGAATGGCATTCGTCGTCAGCCCGCCATAGCGGTCACCACCTTCACGGCGATGAAAGAACAGATCCCGCGTCTCCGCCTCCTGCTGTTTACCCAGCAGCGTCGGTAAAAAGCTACGGCCTTCCACCGGCTGCTTGAGCTTGACGTTCGCAAGGTCCGTGATTGTGGCGAAAATGTCCATCGTCAGGGCGACCCGGTCGGTCGAGCTGGCGGGCTGGATCTTTCCCGGCCAGGTGGCGGACGCACAGACACGAAGTCCGCCTTCGTACATGCTCTGCTTGCCATCTCGCCAAGATCCATTGTTTGCTCCCACCGAGAGCTGTCCGCCATTGTCCGACGCGAAGATGATCAGCGTGTCCTCATCCAGTCCCGTCTGTCTGAGTGTCTCCAGTACTTTGCCAATTCCGTCGTCCATGTGTTCAATCAGGGCCACCAGCCTGGCTCGCTTGGGATCAATCCCCGGCTGCCGCTGGGTAACTTTCTTGACCCATTCTGGCGGTGGCTGAATCGGAGTGTGAGGAGCGTTGTAGGCGAGGTACAGGAAGAACGGCTTGCGGGCGGCCTGCCGCGTTCGCAGGTAGTCACAGGCCCAATCCGAGAACAGGTCGGTGGCATGGCCCTGCGGATCAATCTCCTGGGTACCATTCCGCATGTAGTTGATGCCATGGCGACGGTGCTTGTAATAGTCATCCATCATGTCGCCGAGGTATCCACGAAAGTACTGGAAGCCCCGGTCCGTCGGCCGATCCGGAGATTCCAGGCCGAGATGCCATTTGCCAACCATGGCAGTATCGTAACCCGCCCTGGCGAGCACTTCCGGCAGGAGCACGGCGTCGTCTGCCAGGCGGCCCCAGTTGTTATGGGCGTGCGTGCGAATAACGCCGGGCACACCGACCAGCTCGGGGTATCGTCCGGTCAGCAGCGAGGCTCGAGTGGGTGAGCAGACGGGGCAGTTGGCATAGAAATTCGTGAACTTCATTCCTTCCGCAACCAACCTGTCCAGTTGCGGGGATTGAAGATCTTCCGCGCCGTAGCTGCTTAGATCGCCGACACCCAGATCGTCCACGAGGATCACGAGGATATTGGCAGGCCGCTCGGCTGGCAGGCCTGTTGTGGCCAGCAGAGCCAGGCAGATCGACAACGCAAACGCCATTTGTTTGACCAAATGCGAGCTCATAAGAAGCGTCCTCAAAAACGGTAATCGAAGCGTGTATATGTGCCTAACTCACCAGTATTGCGCTCCCCACCGGACAGGTCAATCAACCCCTCAGTGGTGGGGTGCGGTCGGCGGCTACTGGAATAATCGTTTGACGAAAATACCCCAAGAAATAGAATAGGTTACGACGGTCGAAGTAAATTCCCATCGTGGCCGATAATGAGCGTATTGCCCTCTCTTGAGTGGAATACGTCCCGTCTCCAGTTATTGGCCAGACAATTCGAGCTGACAAGGTTGCGCCTGGGGGCGGAGGCGACAGGTTACCGCTGCAGCCATACTGCATTTTTCCCTGATCCACGCACCAACAACCGTCTGATGGACGACTCCCAACATCCTCACGATCCCTCCTCGATTGAGGACCATGACAGCGGTGAAAATCCCGCTGGCGAGGACGCTGCGCAGAACGCTGCGGCTGGATTGCCGCCAGTCGACCAGCAGAATACGGTCATTTCATCTCGACCGCCGCTCGCCGCCCCTCCACTTGGCGAGTCCATCGGGACGCGAGAAGTCGGCCGCCAGCTGGCAGGACGTCGGCTCGACCATTTTCAGTTAGAGGAGTTCATCGGTGGCGGTGGCATGGGGGCGGTCTTTCGCGCCACCGACCAGCAGCTGGGTCGTACCGTCGCCGTCAAGGTCCTCTCGCGCCGGACGGACGAGGAAATGCTCTGGCGATTCAAGAATGAAGCGCAGAGTGCCGCGCGACTGGATCATGAGAACATCGCTCGCGTCTATTACGTGGGCGAGGACGACGGCTGGCATTTTATCGTGTTTGAGTTCATTGACGGAGTGAACATTCGAGATCTCGTCCACCACAAAGGGGCACTCGGTCTGGATGAAGCACTCTCTTATGTCCTGCAGATAGCAGACGCTTTGGAGCATGCCCACGAGCGTGAGGTTGTCCACCGTGACATCAAACCGTCCAACATCCTGGTGACCTCCGAGGGCCATGCCAAGCTGGTCGACATGGGCCTGGCGCGACTCCACCAGGTTGACTCGGATTCAGCGGATGTCACCGCCAGCGGCGTTACGCTGGGGACATTTGATTACATCTCGCCTGAACAGGCACGCGACCCGCGTAACACGGATGTCCGCAGCGACCTCTATTCGTTGGGCTGCACACTCTATTTCATGTTGACCGGATCGCCACCCTTCCCGGATGGCACGGTTCTGCAGAAGTTATTAAGTCACAGCAGCGAGCCACCGCCCGACGCGCGACTCTATCGAGCCGACCTCGATGACTCGATCGCCCAAATCCTGCAGCGGATGCTGGCCAAGCGACCGGAGGACCGATACCAGGCTCCGTCCGAACTGATTGGTGACCTGATCGCAGCCGCTGAGCGACTTGGATTGCCGACCGCCAACCGTGGCACCGTCTGGCTGGCGCCTGGCCGGGGCCAGGCCGGCCTGATGGCTCACCTTCCCTGGATTGTTCCCGCAGCGCTTCTCCTGGTCGGTGCCCTGGCACTGGAACGCTGGTCGCGAACACAGCCGGCCCTGCCGCTGCCTGAACCTTCTTTCACCAAGGCGCCGCTGGCCCAAACCGATTCGGTCGACCCTCCACGAGCCCCAACTGACAGGGCTGGACCGGTGGACCCCGTCGGCGACGACACACCCGAGACGGCGAGTGACGGCAATAATCTATCTGCCGAGGACAACGATCCACCAGATCCTTTGCCGATGGATCCAGCCGGGACTGACGAGATCCCAGACGACACAACTGCGGTCGCGCCAGAGCGGACGGTCGTCGTCGGTACAGTGACTGGGCCAGTCGCGGAAAACACCGTCACCGTGGCCAACCTGACGGCAGCGATCATGGAGTTGGATAAGGATCTTTCGATTTCTACCATTGAGATTCGACAGGACGGCCCGCTGGTGGTTCGCCCCTTTGACCTGCGACTGGCAAATCGATCGGTTCCTCAATTGACGATTCGGGGAGGCAATGGCTATTCACCCTGGCTGGTCTTTCAACCATCCGCTGAAGACGCCAGTTCCCAGTCTCCCCCAATGATCGGGGTTCATGGTGGTGAGTTGTTATTGCAGAACCTTCACCTGCTGTTGCGGTTGCCCGATTTTCATCGACAAAGTTGGGCGGTCATGCAGCTGGATGATGTCCAGGGTGTCACCCTGCGGGGCGTGACTGCAACCGTCCTTCCGCCAGCCGAATCGATGGCTGACGCTGTCAGCGACGATGTCAGCCTGTTTGCCTGGAGCCTGCCTGACCCAGCTGGCATGATGCCGACCACGGGTAACGAACCGGATGGGACAAGCAGCCTGGCCACAGTCAGCCTCGAGGGCTGTATTGTGCGCGGGCCATTGTCCGTTTCACGCAGCAGTGAGGGGCTGCCATACCGGCTGACCTGGACCGAGGGCTGGTTTGCGTCGTCGCGGGCATTACTTGAGTTGGGCGCGGCGACAACCCGGCCACGCTGGAAAGATGGTGGAGTGGAATTGGTGCTAGATCATGTCACCGCGCTGGCCGCTGGCGGGATCTGCCGCTTGATTGGCAACGAACGTATTCCCCACCCAGTTGAGATGACTGCCCGCCTGCACAGCTGTATCGTGATGACCGAACCCGACAGGCCACTCTTCCTGTTGCAGGGCGTCTCCGTCTTTGACGAACCTCCGCCGCCACCAAAAATCCACGGCGCCTTCAACTATTACCAGAATACGGATCTCGTGCTGGCGATCGTGCACCGTGATGAGCCGGACAACCCCGAGAATTACACTTTCGACTTCCTCACCCAGCACCGTGCCGAGCAGTACATCCGGCAGTGGTACAACGAGTTGTACTTCCGGCCCGGCTCGACTCTCGATTGGCAGTCGCAGGATCCGCCAACCCTGGAGCTGCCGCATGAGGTCACCACGTTTGACCTGCTGCTGGAGGAATACCAGTCGGACTCGGTCGACGTGATCCCCGGATTCCATCCTGCCCGGGTGCCAAGCGTGCCCTCCATGCCGGCCCTGGCAGAACCTGGCGAGGATACCAGCGAGTCGCCCTGAGGGCGATCTGGACTGGTACTTGGCCGGCAGCCTGTCAATAATGGCTGCCAATCATGGGCACCTCTTTTCGAACCACTGCTGGAGAATCGCAGTCACTTCCCTCCGGCATTCCCTTCATTATTGGGAATGAGGCGGCGGAGCGGTTCAGCTTCTACGGGATGAAGGGCATCCTGACGGTCTACATGACCACTTACATGCTGAATTCTGCTGGACAGGCCGACGTGATGGGTGATGAGCAGGCGCAGGGCGTCTATCACCTCTTCACCAGTGCTGCCTATTTCTTCCCCATCCTCGGGGCCATCGTCGCCGATGCCTTTTGGGGAAAGTACCGTACCATCATGGTACTTTCGCTTGGTTATTGCGTGGGCCATGCGCTGATCTCGCTCGGCGATCTGGCAGTCACAACTCAGTTTCTGGCGCCCCGATACTGGCTGTTTATCGGCATGGTGTTTATCGCGATAGGTTCAGGTGGCATCAAGCCCTGCGTCTCTGCGCATGTCGGTGATCAATTCGGGCCCAATAATCAACACTTGCTCAGTAAGATCTTCGCCTGGTTCTATTTCTCAATCAACGTCGGTGCCGCGGCCAGCATGTGGCTCGCCGAACCGATGCTGAAAAACTATGGGCCCTGGCTGGCATTTGGACTGCCCGGTGTCCTGATGGCGCTGGCAACTTTTGTTTTCTGGCTGGGGAGACACAGATTTGTGCACATTCCACCATCTGGCTGGAAGGGATTCGTGCAGCAGACATTCAACCCGGAGGGGCGGCGAGCCCTGTCGAACCTGGCCCCCATCTTCCTGATCTTCGTGCCGGTCTTCTGGGCCCTGTTCGACCAGACAGGCTCATCATGGGTCAACCAGGCGGACCACCTGGACAGAAACTTCCTTGGCATCACCTGGTACAAATCGCAAATCCAGGTTGCCAACCCGATCCTGATCCTGCTCCTGATTCCACTTTTTTCCTATGTCCTGTACCCCTTGCTGGGCCGTTATTTCAAAGTCACGCCGCTCAGGAAGATTGGCATCGGGTTGTTTCTTACCGTGATTGCCTTTTCCGTTCCCTGCTGGATCGAAAGTCGGATCGAAAAGGGCGCGACGCCCAACATTGGCTGGCAGTTACTAGCCTACCTGCTGCTGACCGCGGCAGAGGTGATGGTGTCGATCACCTGCCTTGAGTTTGCCTACACCCAGGCTCCTCGTGCCATGAAATCATTCATTATGGGGGTCTACTTGTTGGGCGTATCGCTCGGAAACCTCTTTACAGCTGGCGTCAACTTCACACTTGCATCACTCAAGGACGAGCAGGGAAGGACGCCGCTGGACGGTTCCAATTATTACCTGTTCTTCACCGTGATCATGCTCGTGGCCGCCATTGCCTTCGCTGTTTACGCGCGGCGTTACCGGGGCGACACGTATTACCAGGGCAATGAAGCCCAAACCGACGCTTCGTCTTGACACGTTTCGACCACGAAACAATACTAGAGAACCTACCGGCTCTGGCGAAGACTCAGCTGATTGGCAGCTGACTGTCCAACTCGGAAAAGACCGAGTGGCCGGGCATAGAAGTAGCGAAATGTGCAGCTTTATTAGCACGTTTCCTGCCCCCAACCTTGAAATACTGGATTATACCGCCTCGCTGCAATGGCAGCGTGCACGTCACCAGGACGCGATAATAGATAGTCTGCTGGGCGAGTAAATCCAGGATCCAAACGCTAGTATCTGACGATTAGGAGATTCCGATGAAGAAGATGTTCATGCTCTTGCTGGCTACGGCTGTCGTGTCGACATTTGCCATTCAGCACGCGATCGCTATCCCCGCCTTTAAGAAGGCATTTGACCAGCGTGTCACCAGTGTCAGCAAAAATGCGGGCCTCGTGGCTGCCGCCAAGGAAGCCAAATGTAATGTCTGCCACTTCGGCAAGTCGAAGAAAATGAAGAACGACTTCGGCAAAGCCCTGGCCACACTGCTCAAGAAGGCCAATTACAAGTCGACGCGAATCCAGGCCGAGCCCGAGAAGGTCAAAGCTGAATTCGACGCCGCCTTCAAGAAGGTCTGGGCGATGAAGAATCCCAAGGGAGTCGTCTACGGGACCTTTATCAAGGACGGCAAGCTGCCCGGCACGATCACCGAGTAAGCTGGCTCGCCTGACGAGCTGAAATGTTAAACAAGACGCCCCGTGACCAACTGGTTGCGGGGCGTTTTTTGTTGCCCGCCGTTATTGAAGCTGAATCTGGCAGCTGGAGCGACAGCTCTCACCCGCTGCCAGGACTCGTAGCCCCGTCTCCTCACCGTTCGGCTGAAACGAGAGCCCGCCAGGGACAAGCGTGTATGGCTCAATGCAGATGGCCTCACGGTGCGGCGGCGTGTAGACCACACAGTGTGGGCAGGAGTCATCCCAACGTAGTACGATCCGGTGGCCACTCAGCGGATCCAGGATGGAAGCTTCCGCTTCGCCATCCTCAAACGACACGCCTGTGAAGACGTCATCCAGCGTCAGCGATCCGAACGCCATACCACTCGAATAATCTTCGAATTCATCCAGTGGGATTCTTCTGCCTGTTGCGATCATGTCCTCCATTTCCCAACGCTCGCTGACCGGAAAGGCGACTTGGCATTCCTCCGCCTGGCCGCCACCGATTGGCAGGCGAAAGTAGGCATGCGTGCCAAATCCACAGGGCAGGGGGGTTGAGCCCGGGTTTTCCATGAGAAAATCCATCTGCAGTGCATCAGCCGACAATCTGTACGTGGCCTGGATACGGAAGTCGGCGGGCCACTGCTCGAGCAACTCTGGCGCATCAACCGAGGCCTGGAATTCGCCTGTCGCGGTATCGGGCTGCTGGTCAAGAATCCTCCACGGTCTGTCTATCACGAAGCCATGGATGGCGTTGCCCATCCCATCACCTTGAGGAAGTGGATATTCCCGTCCGTCCCACTGCAGGGTGGTACCGGGCAATCGTCCGGGGAAAGGGAACAGCAGCGGAATGCCGCTGCCAGATGGTCGGCCACCCCCCTCGGCGAAATCATCAACAGCCCAGAGCAGGGGTATCACGTTCTGCTGATGCTTGACTTCGAACTGAAAACAGTTGAAGCCTCGTGCCGCGTGGATCTGCGCCGTCGACCGGCCGCTGGCATCGTTGAGCGTGATGATCGACATGGCGTTTCCATCCGAGGGTTCTATTCCCGGCAATGCCTAGCTACTGCTGGAGATGATCGACATGATCACGAACATTGAAACCAGCAGCCAGGCCAGTCGTTTGCGGCGACTCCCGTCACCTTCGGGTGCTGCTGCAGACATGACTGTCATGTTAATGAAGATGAAGAGGACAACAGCCAGCGTTAACATCCAGGGTGCTGGCGTTCCCATACCCATCAGTGCCTTGCGCTGCTCGCCAGGCATGACAATGATCATGGCGAGGCCCAACAGGAACTGGATTCCCAGGACCGGCATCATCAAGCGAGCGGCTGGCTTCGAATTTACAGCCTTCAGTTCCTGCGGTTCGGCCAACATCACGCCGGCCAGGCCCAGCGTTAAGCCAGCCAGGATGACATGCAGTGCTTTGGTGTAGACGACCGGTTCCATCATCAAGCCACGGAAGTCGGCTGCCGTGATCGCTGTGGCATAAAGGTCGGGGTCCGTCCGCAGGTGGTCCATGACGGCGAACAGCAGCGGCATGTGATAGGCCAGGTTGGTGCCGGCGAGGATTGCCAGAGCGCAGCGGATGCGGCTTTTGCCGACCGTTGTTTCGGCCGAGTTCTTCCACCAGCGAATAAAGGCGTAGAGCAAAGCGGCTGAGAAGGCCAGTTCGGCCAATCCCCACTCCATCTTGCGGCGGAGTGCCTTGATGATGTCTCCATAATTGTCGTCGCTGGAAAAACCGATCAGACCCAATAGAACACCAGTCACGAGGGCCAGGCCCAGCGAGATCAAACTCCAGGAGGCGAGCTTGAGTCCCACGCCTCGCGCACCCTCTTTACCGCTGGCGGCCCGGCAGTGCATCCAGGCGGCAACCAGGGGTGCGAGCGAAGCGAAGCTGGCGGTCAGCAGGTGCAAGGAGCGAATAAGTGGTGTGATGACGACCATGGCGAGAGCCTTGCCTACTGGGCGGAGCGTGGATTCGGAAGCTGGTGCTACGATTGTGGGACAAAACTCAGATCGGTGCGAGGCCAGATGGGCAAAAGGCTTGGAGCGGATGGCGCGAAACAGCATCGTCCAGTTTGATCATCTGGCCTATACTTGGGGGTTGTTTTGGGGGCGATTAGCTCAGTTGGCTAGAGCGCCACGTTTACACCGTGGATGTCACAGGTTCGAGTCCTGTATCGCCCACTACGCCGGTTAGCACGTTCGTGCACTGGGGTGCATGGACCGGCAAAACGAGTGTTTTCTCATCCGCGGTGGAAGTGCCTTGCGAGTCAGTGCGAGCCGAAACGTGCAGGTGCTGCGTTGCATTCTGCGTTGCTTTTGACGAGCCTTGAATGGCCCGCTCAAAATCCTCGTCGGTCACCTGCCAGTAATGCTTGTTCGCCACCGCAGTGGAGTGACCAAGGAAGGCAGCCGCAACATAACCGGGATGCTCGCTGGCCA
>Ga0209402_10000361_pt1 | contig 57168 bp, 98 predicted proteins | sample ArcticOcean_MG_C_3_FD_187437 | JGI IMG/M metagenome (GOLD analysis project Ga0209402, IMG submission 187437) | Marine microbial communities from western Arctic Ocean - ArcticOcean_MG_CB8_126 (SPAdes) (version 2) | ecosystem: Environmental > Aquatic > Marine > Oceanic | place: Arctic Ocean... | reverse complement strand
TGTAGTATCTGCACCAACAGTAATAGCATTATGATTCATTTCTACCATAAGTATATGATAATTTAGTCATATATAAACATTATTAAGAAAAAAAATATGACTAGATCTTAGTCTAGAAACCGATAATTCTGATACGAATAGTCATTGAATTGACTGCTGTATCTGCATTATCTAGTTCCTCAAGGGCTACAACTGTTGTTGTAGAGCTTGTTGGAGTGTGACCAAAAGCTTTAATTTTCCCTGTTGCTGCTGCACCTGCTGCTGCTGGTGCGTATTGTAAAAGTAAACCTTTATTACAATGGATTATTGATGCTCCAATTATAGTATTGATTCTACTTCCTAGGGATAGATCGACTGTGTTACCATTAGTAGCGTAGTTGTCAGATGCACCGTATGTTACGTCAACAACGGTTGTTTTCAACTTTGATGTTAGTTCGCTTTGTATGGATAGTGTCTTTCCTGTAAGACTTTTATGGTCGGCATTGTGTACGATTGTTATTGCCATAAGTAATATAAAAATCACTATTATATAAAGTTAATAACATCTAAAAATATAACTATCTGATATATGACATCCCTTAATATGAAATACTGGTGATGGTTTATTCCATCCATTTTCTCCATATATTTTACCAATCATGACTAAATCTATATATGTGACAGATAAAAACTGATTTTCATCAAATGGTTTTATTGTTGGTGTCATTACAGATTGTGTATAATCTATCATTGACCTATTTGTATTAAAATGTGCTAAACCTAAACCATGCCCAAATTCATGTAATATGATATTTTTTATTGTATTTTCTGATAAAGGATAACTTTGTTGTATCATGTTAATTGTAGAATTAGACATATTACTACCTATAACAATTTTAGTTATATTCTTTTGACTTTCTAAAAATATATTAATGAACATAAATTTATGCCAAGACTGATTAAAATTTAAACCTGTGTTTCCTAATGTTTTACTATTTGAAGACTTGTCATAATTTATCATAATATTACATTGAGGATAATCTAATGCACTTGCAGTTTTATGATCTTCCCAAGATATTGTTTCTATAGGAACACTCCAATCTCCATTAGGATAAGCATATTCTAATTTTATTATCCATTCTTCTATTGCAGATATTGTTATATTTCTCAACCCCTCCCAATCATCATACAACTCAGGATTTACTTCAAATAAACAAACATTAGGATTAGTAACATGTTTTAATTTTAATGTATCATATCTACTATTTGACTCAATTTCAGCATGTATAGGTATGTTCATAAATAAAACCATAAATATAACTATTATGGCAATATACTTCATGTTTAAATAGTAATGTAATACTATTTATATTATTCATTTGTAAATGTAACTTTAAATACTCGTTCTATTAATTTGTTTATATGGCAGATGGAATTATAATTAAATCAGATAAAGGTAAAATGATAGGCAATATAGATAAGAGAAAATCTGTCAGTGCATTTAATGCCGCTAAACATTTACGTTCTGCTGAACTACCAGCTTTATGTAATGACTGTATATATAGATCAGTTGATAGTGGGGGCAATGGAAAATGTCCAAAATACGAATTAGATGCATCATGTGCAATAAGAGAAGATATACAAAAAGTAATAGGAGACATGGATACAAGAGATCCAGAACAACTAAAAGGAATATTAGACTATCTAGTTAAACTATACACAGAACAGATATTTGTAGCATTAGGAGAATCAAAGATGGATGGTAATATACCAGATAGAAATACTAATGCCCAGTTAAACTCATTACTAAAAATTATTAATACCATGGTTGAATTATCAGGTAAAGTAGAAATTAAAGAAACTCAGGTGTTTGATGAGAAGAATATTATGAAAAGTATATTTAAAGAAATGACAGCAAAGAAATCTATGATGGAAGATGGCTCGAATAAGTGAGGAAGACATTGGTAAACGTGAAGATTTTGTCAAAACGTTTGTAGAGTGTGCTCAAAAACCTTCAGTATTTTCTGACGTATTTTTAAATCATAAACTATTTCCATATAATAAGAAATATGTTGACTGTCTTGATAGATTCATAGTATATAGAAGCGGTAGACAGGTGGGTAAAACCATGTCAACTGCCGTCAAAGCTATACATTTTGCTTTCTTTGCACCTATGTTATCTGAGACTGTTAATAGAGAATGTACTATTTTGATTGTCGCCCCTACACAAAACCAGGCTAGCATCATGTATGATAGAATAAGAGAATTAGTAATAGGAAGTGATATTCTTGGAGATTACATAGTAAGAAATACACAAACAGAAATGTGGTTAAGATGGCTTGATGACAAAGGAACTACAAAGATTGTAACAAGAGCAACTGGAGAGACAGGTACTGGATTAAGAGGTTATTCCCCACATGTAATCATAGTGGACGAATGTTCATTTATCAAAGAAGATATTCTTACCGCATTGTTTCCAGCAGGAGCCGCAACAAGAGCAAAGGTATGGTTAACATCTACACCGTTTTCCATGATGGGATATTTTTACAGTGCTTGTCAAAATTCAAAGACACTTAACGGAAAACCTGTTTCATCAGATGGTCAATGGACACAGTTCCATGTAAAATCTACTGAAAACCCAATGATTGCAAAAGATCCAGATTATATTAAATTCTTAGAAAATCAAACTAGAGAAAGTTATGCATTGGAAGTATTAGGAGAGTTCTTAGAAATAGGTAATGCACTTTTCCCACAGAATCTTTTACAGGATGCAATGATAGATGGTAAGCCATATGGTAATGTAAAATATTATATTGGAGTAGACGTTGCAAGAAGTGGTATGGATGAAACCGTATTCACTGTTATATCTAAAGATGAGAATGATATAATTTTTGTAGTATTTCAAGAAAAAGAAGGTCAATCAAATATAGTTGATGTTGCAGGTAGAACGCAGGAATTAGCAGAAAAATTTAATGCAGAGATGATCTATGTTGATGAGACTGGATTAGGTGCTGGATTGTTTGATCTGTTACAAGAAAGGTCATTAATCGTAAGAGGTATCGTATTTTCATTAAAAGAAAAAGAACTTATATACAAGAACTTGAGAATATTATTTGAACAAAAACGTATAAAAATCGGGGGAAGACAAGAATTAGCAAAACAATTAGGAATGTTAACAAGAGAATATACAGAGACAAAACTGATGAAAATCAAATCAGATTATAAAGACGACCATGCTGATTCATTAGCCATAGCCTGTCAAGCAATAGCATCTGGAGATCAATGGCACGTTATCACAATGTCTAAAAAACTACAAGAAACCTTATTTGGTTAATCTTTATAAGTATTAAAGTACCAAATATATACATGGTAGAAGTATCAAAGCCTAGAAAACGACCTGCTATAGTCAATCCTGAGACTGGAGAATCAGGAAAATTTCGTAGAGTTCAAGGTAGACATGTTTTTGAGCCTTCAGGAGAACAAGAACCTAGTGAAATAGGAGATAAAGAATTGGAAAGATGGGAACATCCTGCACCTTCATTTAAAGACGATGAAACTGAAGAAAAAGATAAGAATACATATGGATATGGTAGACCAAATGATGGTTCTGATCCTAGACCAGATGAAACATATAGAGGAACAAGAGGAGATGCTGTAGAGAGTGAAACTTATATAGGAACACAAGGTAAAACAGATATGGATAAGCTTGCAGATACCAAGTTAGGAGATAAGATAAAATATTTTGATAATGGTATTGAAGGAGATGGAACTGTTGTTAAAATGTCAGGTTCATATATTACATTACTAAAATCAAGTGGATATTTTCAAGAAATACATATAAATGATACGTTCCATGTGTCTGAAATTGTAAAAGGAAAGCCTTGGAACAAATTATCTTCTGAAGATAGAGCAGAAGCATTGACTAAAGCAAGATGCCCTTTATCATATATTACAAGAAATTGGTTAGAAATTCCTGAAGAAGCAAGAGTATACATATCTAAAGTTAATTTTGTAAAATCTGATGTAGAACATGGTGTCTATGGAAACGTTTCAACTGACACTTCATTCGATGCTGATGATGATTATGAAGAAGATCATAAAGAAGAACCAAAATATAAATTAGATCACTCAAGATCAATGGTGGGTGGAGTATCTGATAAAACTAAAGAAGATGTAGAAGCAGAATATAATGCAATGATTTCAGACGAGAAAAAAGGTATAGAAGATATGAACGATAACACTGAGAAAGAATCAATGACAACTGCAACTCAAGGTGGATTCAATGAAGTTCATAATGAAAAGAAACCAGAAAAGAAACCAGTTGAGAAAGATGCTTGTGAAGAGCAAAATATGAAAGATTTCATAAAACCAACTGAGAAAAAAGTAGGTGTTCCAGAATCATCTCATAATGATTATTGGACACGGTACACAAAGTCTTAAATAGTACCCTTTTTATAGTAAATAGTTGAAAAACAACAAGGTATTTTACTGTATCGAATGTAAATCAGAATTACCGTCTAGATATAAAGGAAGACAAAGAATCTATTGTGGTAATCTTTGTAGAAAAGCATATACAACAAAACATCCAAAGGTAAAAAATAATGAATTATAAATGTAAAGATTGTGGATTTACAATTGATACGGATTATGTTACAACATATGATTTTAAAAGAATAATTGATCATGAAAAGGAACATACTAATGGATAAAGCACATGAGAAAATGTGGTTGAAAACTAAATCATATTACACTGATTTATTAGAATCTGACATTTCAGATGATGAAAAATCATGGTATGAAAGACGTGTTAAATCATGTGATAACCTACTAAATACATTCAAGATTTCTTAAAAAAGTATATAACTATCAATTGTTTGTAGATAATATGAGTAGAGGATTATGGTGGATTATTACTGCTGTAATGTTAGTTATGTTCATGCCAATAGGCATACTATTATTAGGTATTGTTATACTACGAGAGATATTCTTTATGCTTAATGGGGATGTTGAAGAAGTAGAAGAAGAAAAGCAAGTTAAGGAAAAGGAATTTAAACCTAATGAATTTTCTGAAGAAATTAAAAGTGAATATAAATGATCATATATTGTGATGGCGGTACAAGAGGTAACGCTATCTGTTTAGTTCATGATGATAAGATTATAGTCAAAACAAGGGGGGGAGAACTTACCAATAACGAACTCGAATACCTCGCCCTTATATACACACTAGAATACATAGACACTAATAACCTAAAGAACATCAAGATATACAGCGACTCTAGACTCATAGTAAGACAAGTTAACGGTACATATCGTGTTACTACAGATAATCTGAAGGCTTTACATAGAAAAACTATCCAAAAAATGCTAAGATGTTGTGGTGTACAAATACGCTGGATTAGACGAGATAAGAATAAAGCAGGTAGACACCTTGAAAAGATTAAACATTCTCTGAAGTAGCATTACAGTCGTTAGAATTATTGTGTATATGCCTACCAGTTCTAACATTGTAGAACTTGAAACATTTAAAACAAAAAAGAAAGGGCATAACTAAACAATATTAGTACTTATATCTTCTATAAATTTTTGTTTAATCAAGTAGGCTTCTTTTTGTTTTGTATCTCCTCTTGCCGTAAAATGTCTTGTTTTAAACTGTTTTACAAGGTTTTTTAAATCGTTTACTTCAACTGTTATACTTTTTAATCCTGTATCAAATATCCAATATTTTGATTTTGTTGTGCTTAATGCACTAGGTTTGTTATTAAAATTAATTTCAACAACTATATTTCCAGTTGACTGTGACATTTTATCACTTTTAATTTCTACACCCATATTTTTACTTGGAATAAAAATATCCCATTCCTTGCAATACCCGTCAATAATATGTGCATCAGGATATTTCTCTTGTATGATTGATAGGTGTTTTTCCTCTATCAATTTTCCTCCTGCTAAATCACGTTTGAAAGTATCCATAATAAAAAAAAGTTATTGTTTGGGAGCAAACATAGATAGAGCTAACATTGCACGTCCTGTGCCTTCTGCTGTTTTTTCAACAACCCAAATGTCAAGTCCATCGTCTGAATCTTTTTCCAAACATTTTGAAACTACATCATTCCAGTACTCACTCTTAGCTTGACCAATTACAGTCTTACCAAAAGAATGTCTTAGACCTTCTGTAGTCTCTATTTCTGCGATATCAGAACCAACGCCTTCAACATATTTAGTGCTAAAGCCTTGTACGGTAATTTTATCCCCTGCTTTTAAAGCAATGGAATTAGAGTTACCTTCAGTTGTTTCTATATCAAGAACTTCGGTTACGTTCATTAGTTTAGTAAGGAAAGAACTTTGATATAAAGCTTATCAAAAATTAACCTAATATTATCTTGAATATACTTTCAAGAACTTGAAGTATTCTAAGTCTCAAGTCTAATACTTCTATATCAGATGATTCTGTAACAGACTCTATAGGTTCATCTACAATCGTACTTTCTATAGGAATACTTGGACTGAACTGTTCAATTGATTTCCACTCAAACTGTCTGACTTGGTTATCCAATTCAACATAGTAAACTCCATCTGGTAAATAATCCAATATTCTCCAAATGGCTTCATAACTTCCATCATAATTTGTTATATGTGTATATTGATCAATCACATTGTTATTTAAATCATAGAATACAAAAGTTATTTCTTCGCTTTGATATGAAGTAGTTCCAATCATTCTTACATATGAGTTACCTACATCATTTGACACAAACATTTCATCAATACTTGATACAGGAACATATGGTGCAACAACTGTAACAGTGCTGATAGTGCTGTTATTGTAAACATCATTAACAATGTACGTACCAGGAATCGTTTCAGGTAATAGTCTAACTGTTACTATGTTGTTCTCCAATGCTTCGTGTTCCTCAAACCATCCATAACTGACTATGTTAATACTACCTGTTCCATTATAATTGTAAAGTGTGAAACTTCCACCCTCTAATATTGTTATATCAAAAGGATAATCATGTATAATTACATTGTCTGTACCATCGCCTACTATTTGAGCATTAGCACTTAATGGTATAACTAACATTAAAGATAATACAAATATCTCTTTTAGCATATATGGTGTTTGTAGATGTATATAATAAAGCTTTATGAAAAATGGGATATTAATTAATAGTTTTTCCGAGTCTAAATTTCTTTCCTGCCTTTTCTAATTCTTGACTAAATCTACCTGCTTTTGAAATCTCAACTAAATGAGGTTTCTCCAGTCCTTCTATGTATAATTCTATAAACAAAGTAACAACTTCTATGTAATTAGTAAATATAAAGTTAATTGAATATATGATTCATATAAAGCTAATAGTTAAATATCAAACTAGACGGTATATATAAGAACAGTTACATATACATTTCTCTCTTTTCAATAATCCTTGTTCGCTTAATTCTTCAAATGCTCTTTCAACAGGTCGTCTTGAAGTACAGTGATTTAATTTTGATGGTATGAAATCATTGAGTAAAATAGGTTTCTTTTCTTTATTTATAAATATCATAATCTTATCCTTTATGTTCAATCTCTTTGGTATTGGATCAGGTTCCTTGTAAGATACAAGTGTTTTACCCACCCTAATCGGTTTAGATATGACCAACTATTTTCCCCTGATAAGCGTTTATGCTTAATGTTGCTGTTCCAGGATGTGAATATACTATCTCATTCTTTCTATCCATGTATCCATCAGTGTTCTCTACTACTGTATGACAGAATGTACCACCATTGATAAGATGAATATCTCTCTCCCATCTTAGACCTGTTTCAAAATCAAAGTCGTTTGCTACTTCAGGTTGGTATCTTTTTTGATGCAAGTGACCACAGATGAAAATATCTGCATAGTTGTTCTTCTTCATTTGATCAAACATTCTTTCAGGTTTGCCACCACCACTACCGTGTATTGCTAGTATGGTTAACTGCTGTAAAATTTGTTTCTTATATTTTATCTCTAATCCTATCATTGCACGACTTCCTAAAAATGTAAAGTCGTTTGGTTCACAAAAATGATTCTCTATATAGGCTCTAGTAATTGCAGGAATTTTGTATTCGTGGTTCCCATGTAGCAACCCCCAAACTTTTTCATTATCTGTATCTTTATGTTTGTTTATTAAAGGCTGTGTTAGTGTTTGCCAAGTCTTTCTTTGGTTATCAATATCATGTTCTATTGACATATCAGGATTGAATCTTTTATCATATACTGATATTGCATCTAACTGGTCTCCCATAAATAAGGTGTATCTATTATTATCTCTCGTTATAGCTTTAATTCTACTCTTGTAGAGTGCTTCATCAAAACCTGCATGACCTACATGAATATCGCTTAACGGCTCAAGATGAATTATGTCATCTTGTTTTTGTAACTGAATAGTTACTTTTTTGCTGAACATGGAATAATCACACTATACTAGCATATAAACCTGTATACTAATCGACATACCGACTATAATTTTTATCATGTTTCCAGAATTTTTTGGTTGTATACTCTGATTGATGTTCAACTACATAATCTAAATCTGTTAACATTTCTCCTTTAGGATGAAATTGATCCAGATGTATTTCAAACATCTCTGTATTATTACACCATCCAAAAGAACTATCTATACAAAGAGGACATTTAATAATATCTTTTTTAGAAGTCTTTGAAAACACTTCTTGTTTTACCCTTCCACATACTTTTCCTTTAGATGATTTATGTTCTAGTAATTTCCACTTACCAGTTACTTCATGATAATGCATATCCCATTCAAGATTTTGTGTTCCACATCTGTTACAAGTTTTCATAATAAAAAAATAAAAGTAATGATATACTTAAGAGTTTTCGAAAAAGTATATAGATAATACTTGGTCTGTAAACTTACTTCTGATTTGTCCAAAGGTGTGACTGTTAACGTCAAGCTCTGGGTACAACTCTACGGTCATATCATGTGCTTTTGCTATAGACATTTTAAGTAATGGTTCACAATGTTTGACAGCAGTTGATACTTTAACTTCAGGTTTGATAGTTACTATACTTTGGTTTCGTTGATACCCACTGCTTGATTGTGGTGCATTTCCTTTTTGTGTGTTGAAACATTTTTCGTTGATACAGATTGCTCTTGGCTCTCTGCTGTAGTGGATGTCAAAGTCTTTCGACCATTCCTCTCCACACAACTTACATGTTCCTGCAAATTTTGCTTTGATTGTCATGACATTAAATCATATTACAAATATATAAACATGATCCAAAAACATATTACAACAACTTTTATATTCTACCATATATACCTATCTTCATGGTGGGGAGAAAGCAATCAAACACACATACAACAATAAGCATACGATGGGAAGATAAAGAATTATTCAGAAAATATGCACAAGCAATCAAAGACACAAAGAATGGAGTAATGAATGAAAGTGATTCAGCATTATTCAAAAGAATTTTAGGTGTTTATCAACAAAGTCATGTTTTACCAAGTGATGCAAAACCAAAGAGAACTTATCCAGACAAAGGATAATTTTTTTTCATTTTTTATCAAAGTCCGCAAAGTGTTTCCATTAAACTAAACTTATACAAGTAATGTTATATAAGCTATACAAGTTTCAATAAGCTTTAAGTACATGGTTTGAAATAAAACATCATGAGTAAATTTGACAGAACAATAATATCAGTATCAGTCTCAAAAAGTACAAGAGAGTATTTTCAGAAACTTGATAAATTAAGACCTAACCACGTTTCTTTTAGTGGTATGTTAGGTCAAGCCGCAAACGAATACGTTAGTAACCATGCAGAAGGGGCAATGAAGATAGATGAGTTCACTAACGAGAATATGGTATTAATGCCACAGTTCTATTCAGAGATTAACGTGTGGATAAAATACATAGAATCTTTGAATCCTGAAGAACTTAAAAAACTTCAAAGTAGAAATGCACAGATTGCAAACATGATTAGTAAGAAAGTGGAGACTTACTTACAATGGTAACTCACACAAATTCTGCATTACATGATGCATTGAAAGATTATCTATTCACTCCAAGATATTTGGATATAATAGACAATCTAACACCTACAAGTGTATTCAGATTCAATGCCTCTGAGTCAGGAGTTGTTGACTTGTTCATTAACAACAGTGAGATATTTGCACAGGAACTAAAGAATGCCATTATAAAAATAAAGCAACAGGCATTCCCAGGAATTGATATTGCATTCGAGTTTCAAAAACTAACTGTAGAACTTACAGTTGATGAAAGTGTGTTGTTACATGACCTATCTCCAAAACATGAGAACAGTCCAATACAATTTGTTTGTGAAGTTATAGGCATGGATGAAAGAAAATCTCATATAATAGAGACTTTTGTAGTATGTCCAAAATGCTACAATGAAGTGAAGTTAGTTGCAGACTTTTACAAAAAAATACAAAAAGGATATTGTTCTAATCCAACTTGTAAAAAACAATTAATGGAATCTGATATGAATAGAACTAAAACAGAGTATATTCAAACCGTTTTAATTCAGGAACCACTAGAACAGGCATTAAACAATTCCCCTGTTATATTCACAGCAAAGATATATGGTAGTCATATAGGAAGAGTGTTTGTTGGTCAGAAGAAAAGAGTCACAGGTATATTCAAATCAATAGTGACTAAAGATGAGGAGAATGATATTGTGATACAGTTGATATCAATGGAAGACTTGGACTTGTGTGATACACTTCTACCAAATGATACTGAGATACAGGATTACAAAAAACAACTCACATCAGATGGCGGTAAGTTCATCAACAAGTTAGTTGATTCATTTGCTCCAGAGATTTACGCTGACGATTTGTACAAAGACATCAAACTTAGTATACTATTGCAGTTGGTAGGGGGGGTAAAAACAAGAAAAAGAGGAGACATAAACCAACTACTAGTAGGAGATCCAAGCATGGCAAAGTCAGAACTACTCAAAGCCTCAAGACGACTTACACAAAAATCAATATTCACATCAGGTAGAGGAGCATCAGCCGCAGGATTAACAATAGGCATAGTAGAATTACCTAACGGTCGCAAGGTTGCACAGGCAGGGGTAATGGCATTATGTTCAGGTGGTCATGCAATGATAGACGAGTTTGATAAGATGAATCCATCTGATAGAAGTGCAATGCATGAAGCAATGGAACAGCAAACAGTATCTATTGCAAAGGCAGGTATCAACTTAACACTACCTGCTCAGACCTCAGTCATGGCAGCTGCCAATCCAATCTATGGAAAATACGACTTGGAGAGAAACTTGGCAGAAAATTTGAATCTTCCACCTCCACTCTTGACAAGGTTTGATTTCATTTGGTTGTTGGTAGATGTGGTTAATTCAAAAGATGATACTAACAAGGCACAACATATACTTTCATCATACAATACTGTATATGAAAACACAGGTATGTCAGAAGAGAAACTTATGGCTTACTTGAACTATGCAAGACAGTTGAAGCCGACTTTGTCAAAGTCCACACATTTGAAACTGATCTCTGTCTACAACAACATGAGAAGTAAATCAACATCAGAATCAATCACAGTGGGAGTGAGACAACTTGAAGCATTGGTCAGGTTTTCAATGGCAAGAGCCAAACTTTTGTTAAAGTCCGAAGTTGATGAAGATGATGTGTTGGCAGTAACCGAGTTGTTAAAGTCAAGTTATCGTTCACTTAGAATAGACTTAGACAAAGGGGAAGGAACATCACAACACATGATAACAGAGAACTCTTCAAAAGACTATGTAGCAAAACAGACATGGGATAATGTAGCAGGGATAGAAAAGAAGTTAATGTATAGAGATTATATTAACGCATTGTCAGAACACGCAAAGTTTGATGCAAGTTCAGCAGAGAAGATGTGGAACAACATGGTAAAGGAATGTCAGATCAAACAGAACAAAGATGGTAGTTGGGAAAAGACTGTGTGATTAACACATAGGTTTTTATTCTACCCATTCTTTATTTATATATGACTGAAGAAATTGATGCTGTATTTAAAGAGGTTGAAGAATCAATACAGTCAGGAGTTGGAAGTGCTATCGAAGAGACTTTAGATTATTCTGTAAAACAATTAGATGGACTTGGTGCTGTGACAGAAAAGAAACTTATGGCATTTGGAGTATCAACACTTTATGATTTATGTGTAAGAGGATCTTATGAGATTCAACAATTAACAGGAGCAACTAAAGAGAAAGCAGATGAATGGGTTTACAAAGCAAAGACAATGTTAGAGAGTAAAGGTTACATTAGAAAAACAAATATGAAAGTATCAGAACTTATGAGATATCAACAGAATTATGAAATGCTCAAGATCAACGTTCCAGACATTGATGCAATGTTTGGTGGTGGACTTAAGCCTGAATCACTCTATGAAATTTATGGAGAATTTGGATCAGGTAAGACACAGTTTTGTTACAGTCTAACAGCAGAGACTATAGCAAAGAATGACAAGGTAATTTGGATTGACTGTGAAGATACATTCAAACCAAAACGACTTGTTGAAATTCTCTTGGCAAGAGAACTTGTTCCAGATGAAGAGACAGCAATAGACTTACTTGATAATATTACTTACTTATACACACCCAACACTGAGAACTTGATGGGAACTGTCAACAATTTGACAAAGTTAATGCTAGATGATAGACCTAAACTTATAGTTCTTGATGGAGCGATAGGACAGTTCCGTGAAGAGTATCTAGGCAGAGGAACACTAGCCGCTAGACAGAATCAAATTGCTAGACTTATGACACACTTAAAAAATATAACATTCTATTTCTCATGCGTGATATTGTTTACCAATCAAGTGCAGACTGATCCAAGTATAATGTTTGGAGATCCTATCAAGCCGATTGGTGGAAATGTTGTAGGACATGCTTCTACTTACAGAATCTACTTTAAGAAATCAGGCAAGAAAAGAATTGCTAGAATGGTTGATAGTCCTGAAGATCCTACTCAAGACATACAATTTTCCTTAAACGCTAAAGGAATAGACGTTCCTGAATGATTAAAAGAGATATAATAAAAATAGATAATTTTTTAACTAATGATAAAATATCTCTTATCGATAAAGAGTTGTTAAGATTAAATCCATTTTTAAAAGATGAGGGTATTGAATATAATAACGGAACACCAATGGCATCTTTTTCTAGAGTATATATTAATGAATTTTATGATAGAACATTAATTAATTCTGATATATTAAGAATAATAGATTCTAATATGTTTGTAGAGTCGGTATATAATAAAATTCCAGTCATAGAATTATTATTAAAACTTATACCATCATCGACTTATTCAGACTGTCAATATACAGTATATAAAAAAGGTGCAGGATTTAAATGGCATATTGATTCAGGTTCAACTCTAACTTCACATAGGATAGCTAATTATATTTATTATCTAAATGATGATTTTGAAGGTGGAGAATTAGAACTATCATTTATAAATGATATAGATTATGGGGATATTACACATGTATCTGAACCATTAGCTGACTTGGTAATAATTCCCAAAAAAAATACTCTAGTTATAATACCATCTAATATGTGGCACAGGGTTAAACCTGTCACTAAAGGCGAAAGAAAAACCATAAACGGACATATAGGATTTAGACGTTCATGAATAACTCTTAAATACTTAATATACTTAGTATAAATATGTGGTGGCTAGAACTCAGTCATTTGAAAAGCTGGGCAAAGGTTTCTTGAATTTTTCCTTCATTGATGCCATCACTTATTATGATTAACTATGGATACTAAAGACTGTATGAAGTGTGGAGCAAATGTCGTAGAGACAGAATCATCAAGTAGGATACTAATCTGTGAGATATGTGGGTATGTTCAATAATGAATCCAAGACAAAGAATGAGGTGGAGTAACAGGAAAGCAGTAAATTATCTCCTTGAACATGGCTATGATGAGATTTGGTTAAAGGCACATGGTCGTAGACAAGACTTAACTTACTGTCAAGGAGCATGGTACAGAGCCTTAGACTTGTGGAATATCTTTGATGGAATCTGCATTGACGAGGGGGGAATAATAACATTCTTACAAATAAAAACAAACGCATGGGCATCAAAAGAACCTATACTTAAATGGTTAAAGAAAGTAAGAGGCGTAAAAGTCTTAGTTATAAATGTTAAATACAAGGAGCGAACTCATGAAGTTTTACTTAGGGAGTATAAGTGTACAGATTTAGAGGTAAGTGATGACTGAGATCATAGGCAGAGGCGAACGCACATGTCTAAGTATACTTAAGTCCTTATACCCTGAAGCAGAGTTTATAACCCAATGCCTACTAAGTAAGTTGGTAGATAAGGAATGGGGATTATCTGAAAGGCAAGAGAAAGAAACTCTTGACATAGTATATATACTAAAAGGTAAAACCTATGTTGTTAGAGTGCAAGATCCACACCATGATGGATTAGGTATGCAGAGAGTTGATGCTGTCCAAAAGAAAACCCTAGAGTTCTATGACTGTAAGGTAATAGACATATGGTATGGAGACTGCCCAAAATTATTCGCAGATAAATACAACGATTTAAGTATAAGTGAACTTAAGGAAGTATATAAAGACAATGGAATTTCAGTTTAGAAACACTATATTCGTGCGTAATGGGTGGCAATTACATATCAAAAACATTAATAATACTATAACCTAGAGCAATATATGCACTTCATAATAGAGCCTGACCAAGAAACTGAATGTAATTTTGGAGAGTATTGGTCACATGATGGTACGGTTATAATAAACCTAGCATTAATAGACTCCCCCTATGAACTGATATCTACTATACTCCATGAAGAATTACACAGATGTATAGAAGAAACAGGAGAGGTAACTAAAGAGAAGCAAGACCACTTTATAATACCTAGACTACTTTTTTAAATCTATACTTCTTATATAATCCGTCTTCTAATTCATAGTAGCCATGATACATTTTAATGTTCCAACCATCTTTAATTCTTAGCCTAGTTATTATAGCAGGTAACGCTTTCCTTGTATATCCTGTATGTTCACATAACATCTTAGCATTACAACGTCTTACTAACAGTACACTAAGTACACTATTAAAAGATGTGTTAGGTCTTACTAAACCTTTATCATATCTTTTATTTCTAGCCTTTAAATAATTTGCTCTGTCTTTACAGTAGTGAGAACAATACAATGGCATCGTACTATGTAATGTTGACTTTGTAAATGGTTTCTTACAATTTATACATGGTAATGTAAACGGCTCTCCACTAAGCTTACATTGTCTACATAACTTTCCTCTAAATCCTTTGCTTCCACTTGCCTCGTTATGACAAACTACATCATAGCATTCAGTCAAAACTCTGCTCCACAGTTTTTACATTCTGCATAACCACTACTCTTACCATCATTCTTTCCCCAATGCCATACCCAACCATTACGCTTCTTACACTTTGTGCAGGGATCAATATCAGTCATTCATATCCCTCAAGTCAAAAACCAGTTCACTACCATAAGAATAACTCCAAGGTTTTATCTTTCTTGATATTGGTTTTCTATGGTCGTATGCTAATTCTCTTCTACCATCTTTATCTCTACCAAGATAATATAGATTCAATCCTTTTACTTTTCCACATCTTGAACAAGTCTCTCTAGGATAATCTTCTACTGAATCAAAGAATGGAAATGCCCAATCTGTATATGCATGTCTTTTACATTTGTCAGTCAACTGTAGTATGCTCCATGTATTTACTACGCCATCTTGCATGAGTTCTAACTACTTGATTACAACAGAAACATCTGTAGCCATTACAATCTTCTAGGTAGAATCTTTTAGAACAAGTCTTACAATAGGCAAGTTCTCCATCTACATACTTATGTGCTAAGTGAATTAGTGATGGATAATTATCACACTTATCATGACAAACATTCATTCTTCTTCTACCTCTTTCAATGCTCTAGCCCAATTTTTCATATTGGGTGGAACAGTAAGATCATCTAAATGTTTTTCCATCTTGACCATGAGGTCACGCATCTCTATAAGAGTTTTGTTTATCTCAATGAAGATGTCAAACATTTAACATACCTCTATGTTTTACCATGTCTAATTTCTTTCGTATGTAATATGCTCTTGCTCTACATTTACTAGAACAGTATTTTTTCTTAATACCTATAGTAATATTAAATGTAGTTCTACACATCTCACATATGTTTACAACGTTCGCAGTTGAATGCAAACATCTTAAACAATAACCTTTCTTTCCTTGTGATTCTTTTTCACATAGATAGTTATTACATTTCATTTAATAAACACATCCTTTTGCTCCGAAGCATTTTAGACATATTTCCATATCTCCTGCCCCATCTGATTCCATTGTTGCTGTTTCTCTACCATTACAATCACAATTATTTTCTGTGTGTTTATCATGTAGCCATTCATTGCTTATTCTTTTTGTATATTTTTTCATATTCATTTACCTCCTAATGTTTTATGCCAACAGGCAATACATAATCTATTCATGTCAGATATAAAAGTGTCTCCACTTAAAAGTCTTTTGCATTCTTGACACTTCTTGAGAGTGAGTAGTTTCTTATAAGAATAGTTACGGAGTTTAGGACACTTAATATGTCGGATACCATTACCCTTCTCCCACTCTACTTCTGTTCCAACTGTAATAGTTTTACTACAGTTCTCACATTTGTTCTCATACCTATTCGTTATCCTCATCATCTGCTTCTTTGGTTTCTTCATAGATATGTCTATCTGTCATATCTCTCATTCGCATTTCAATGATCTCATCAAAGTCTACCTCATTAAGATCATCTCCTTGTGCTTTGACATCTTTCATTATCCCTAGTGTCTTGACAATACCTGTGAGTATGGCGTTGTTAATATCTTCAGCAGTATAATCACTCATGCCTTATCTACTACTCCCCAATCTTCTAAATCAAAATCAGGTATCTGATATTTTAATTTCAGTTCCAATCTCTTTAGCCTGTTCATTTCTGCTAATTCGTTTGCAATTTGAGGAGAAGATTTTGAGGTGTCAGTATATTTATTCATTGTGCATTCTCCATTGAACATTCTTCACAGTATTGTTTCTGGCTCCAACATTCATCACACGATTTCTTTTTCTTTTCTGTCATATTATATTCCTCCTAGCCTATTGGCTATTATTTATTTTATACAGGATTGTTCTCAACATCTTCAAGACGTTTCAAACTCTGTATGATTTCAGAATCCGTTAAGGATTCCCAATGTGATTTTTCTTCCCTGTGTATAGGAATCCAAATCTTTTTTTCTATTTCTACTAACATAGTAATATACTTTTCCCTGTCATCTCCGAGAAAATTATCATCTATGTCCACACAACAGTATTTATACTACTTCTTAATAAGTCTTTTCGTAAATACGTTATCTGTTAATAAGTTCATAGATTTGTTCTACTGATAAATCAGTAGAATTTAATGACACAACATCAAACACAATATGCTTTGGAGTATATCCTTTATCGAATATCTTTACTGCAACAACGTGTTTGCATTCCTTATCTTCAGAAAACTTCCATGCCTTACAACCACAGGTGTAACCACTAATAGATTGTGTTGTATCAACTAACTCAATCTCATATTTTTGATCTTCAGTTAATGATTCTATTTCCCACAACCCTTTCATTACAACTTTGATTTGTTCATGTTCAAGTATCTCTAATGCTTTCTGTTTCTGTGTTCTATAATCTGTCTTGTGTGACATACTAATGTTTAGGGTATGATACATTTAACTCTGTTGACCAACAGGTACGACAATCCTTACACTCTCCACCTTGATCATATGCAATACAACTGACACCAATGGCTTCCTTGTCCTTATGTACTGTGCTTGTGCCTATGAATCCCTTAACATTATCATACTTGTTAAGTTCATTAACAAACTCGGTGGGGGGCATACCATCAATCATAGTAGCAGAAACTCTAACATACATATTACTAGGAACAACCTTACCACTCTCTACATAAGCCTTAAGAAAAGCATTCTCTCTAGTAGGCAACCAATGATCACAATCAGGCGTAAGTTCTGCAACCTGCATAATGTTACACAGGTGGATCATACCTTGTATGTCTCCACTATCGTGCCATCTAAACCAATCCTCTCCTTTCTTATAATCTCTCCTAGATTTAATGAGTGTGACCATAGCCTCAACCCATCTAAGTTTGTATAAACTATCTAGTCTTTTATCCCTAGCCAGTTTTCCAATAGGAAAGTTATACATTCCCTTAAATGTATAGCAACCCTCACATGTAGATCCCTTAATCTTTACTAACTTAGCCCCTGTTATACAGGCACTAGATGGTATAGATAAACTAGGGCAGGGCATTTTACTTGTGTAGGTTAGCCCACCTACAATGTCTTTTGCTTCTTTAGTTTTCATTCTACTACTTCTCCACAGTTTCTACAATACAAAACTCTTACCTCATTGTTATCCTCATCTAATTCATATCCCTCATCTAATGGAAATTCGATATGATCACATGGAAGTCTTGAAACTCTTTCTTCTAATACTTCTACTCTTTGAAGTATGTCTACAATCAATTCATCATATGTATCTTTATACATATCGTCTCTATTCATATTATATTCCTCCTTTTGCCCAAGCGAGTTGGGATTTTTTTATATGTGATCTTAACTCTCTTTGATAGAGTTTAGATTCTTCTCTATGGTTTATAACTTTACAGTTACTACAATATTTTTTCCTTGTATTACAAAGTAAAACTTTGTTACATCTAGTACAATTTTTCTGTACTATAGAGCCATACCTCGATCGTATTTTATATCTACCTCTCGTAGCATAGGATTCCATACATACTGAAGTAGTTTTTCTACAGATCATTTGTTTCTTTTACCTGACAATACATCTTCATCATACTGTCTTAGTTTCTTCTCTAGTTTAATGTGCCATTCTTCGTTACAAGAATCACAACAGTATGGTGGATCAAATCCATCTACTGCTCCACATTTTATACCACAGTTTCTACAGTTCATGACCATTATTCTTGAACCCACTCATGAAGATTATTCATGTTCAACCATAATCCTCTTTGACCTGTAAGATTATAAACGAGTTCCTTTTCTAGTTCATCTCGTTCATCACTCTTTCCACTATAGTCACACAACAATAGTTTCTTGTACAATTTTTCCCTTGATTCTATTGCCTCATAAAATGCTATCACTCTATCATCTGCCCATGCATCATATAAAGCATCTCCATCATTAGGATCAGAACATTTACATTCTTCATGCTCAGGAAATTCTTCGCAATCTATTTCTTCTTTAGTCATTGGTGGTTATCCCTCATTTTTTTTGTCCACCCAAATGTTTTTGCTCTCTCATCTAATACCTTTCCGTATTCTTCTTCTGACAAATGATTATCTTCATGTGATATATGGCTAAAGGTTATCTCGGGCATAGTTCCGTAATCGTCACTACCCTCATCTCCTGCCAACCATGCTGACATCTCTCTAATAAGTAGAGCCACATCTTTCTTGTTCATACATATAGATACTTCTGCCTCATTAAATGTTTCATAACTGTGTCCTTTTCCTAATGACATAATAGTACATCTGTTGTCGTTCTTATCTCCACCCATGTATGAGTGAAGTCTTATGTGTGTAGGATCTACAAGATTTCCTCTACCACATACATCACTTATGCTTTTAGTTATAGTTCCATGACCATAGAATCCTGCGTAACTGTGGCTCATTCTCTTTGAGCCTCTAGATATTTAACCATCTTTTCAGTTAGTTTAACTACCTCTTTATCTTGTTCGTCACATTCTTCTGCAATCTTATACATTTCTTCTAAGGATATTTTAGAAAACAATGCAACTCTACTTGATTCTAACAGATATTTATACATCTCATAATCAGGCTCAACATTACTATCTCTCCTAAAGAATCCTGTTAAAGATGTTACAGTATGAATACATAATTCTCTATCATTCATTTCTAATGTTCTCTCTCATCTGTCTCATACTATCTATCCAAAGTTCGCATGTTCTTAATGCACATTCTTGACATTGATCTGTAGTAAATGATCCGTTATGAAACCATGATGAAGCCTGTAATTTTAATCTCCAATGTATTCTCTTTACACCTATTTCAAAGTCTTTACTACAAGATATACATGAACTATTATATGCGTTCTCTCTTGTTCTTATTGCCTTATACATTAAAGTATTATTATCTTCAATGGGTTTGGGCTTCCTTACCTCTAGTATGCTAGTAGCTCCACTAGATTTTTCTTTTGATACAGCGTTATTAAATTTGACACGAACATTAACATCATTCATCTCAAAATTATCTGTATCATATTCATCTGAATCTATTGGATTAACTACGATTGGTTTGCCTGTATGCTTTTTTGATTTGCAATAATGTATTCTAACATCAGCAGTATCATTCATGTCGGTCAATTATCTTCTTCCTCTTTATCACAAGGACAACCTTCTGTATAATGACAACCACATTCTAAACAAAAATCTCCATTTTCAAAATCTTTGTTAGTCAATCTCTATCGTTCCATGCAGAATCAGGATCATTAAAACTATCTGATTGTTCTCTAACCATATCATATATATCATCTTGTAATATATCTATTATCTCACAAGAGTAATTGTTAGCAACGTAATCTATTACTGTTGCTTGGTCTAATTTTTCTAATAACTTTTCAGTTATTTGTTTTTCTAATTTCATATTAAATTACCTCCTTTTACCTTGTCTTGTTCGACAAGTAATTTTTGTATTTTCTGTGGTAGTTGATTCATGAATACTTTATCATGAACGTTTGGATTACAGAAGAATCCAATCTTTGCTAGTACAGTCATACATGTTGTATCTAATTCTAGCAAACCAACTTCACTATCTATTGACATCTTTCTTATATTTCCTTGTGCTACTGTGCAAAGGAATTTCCAATTACCATGTTTTGCACTAGGTAATTTTACAACACCAGATTTACAATAACTTGTTCCTTTGTTATCTACCTTGAATATGTCATCAACCACATAACCATCTTTAACTTTGACCACTCTATTATTATATGTATCAATGATCTTATCTAATAGTTCAGTTCTGTGCTGTTCAAGGTAATGTTCTTTGACGAATAATTCATAGCCTGATTTGTTTTCATCTATGATATACTCGGCAATCTTCTTACCATTTCTGATATTAATTACTGCCTCTCCTATGTAACAGTTAAAGATTCTATCATCATAAGTTTCCTGTATCTTTAAACCATCTCCGAAATCATAGAAAATTCTGTTACCATTATATGTTTTATACTTGAGTTGTGAGTAGGCATCTCTTACTATGGTCTTGACTTTACCCTCGATCATAATAATATACAATCCATCTCGTTCATCTAAGAATGAAACTTTCATTTTAATTTCCTCACTAACTCATATCCATGTTGATAACCTTGAAGAACACCTGTAAGATATACACTTTCATCTTCACATAAAAATTTAACCTTAAGTTGTTCGTCTATATTCTTAATCAATTCACGAAATGCCTCTTGCACATAATGTATTTCTTTTCTATTCATGATTCATCTCCACGCACTTTTTTATCCCAACGTTCTGAATAACATTTCTTACACAAATCTAAATCATCTTGTTTATCTGACCAATGTATTCTTGGGCTATCACATATATTACATCTGATCATAACAATGGTGTGTTCGTATCTAGTCATGTTGATTCATAACAAGGCTTACATAAATGCGTATCGGTTTGTTCATCTGACCAATGAATCCTTAGATTATTACAGTAGTTACATCTGTAATATGTTATTGTTTTCTCAAGGCTTGTCAAATTTATCTCCTGCTAATCTTTGCTCATCTCCATAATCATATATGGATTGCATAAATTCCTGTCCTCTATCTGATTCATTATTAACAGCGTTCAAAAACAACTGATACATACTGTCAGGAATTGATCTTCTAAAGTTTTCCATCTTTATAACTTGTTGCCAATCAGTTTCTTTAGAACTTGTCATTAAGGTATTTCCACAGTTACTATCTTTATCAAACAACTTTTTAAATGTACTAGCATGGCTTGTACATATAGTATATGAATTTTTATATGTTTGATTAATGTATGTTGTAAGACATATCAATTCCTTATTACTATTACAGAATATTACATTCACAGAATTGTTGTTATAAGTTTCTTTGAATTGTATATCTTCTGGTTTAAATAGTTCAGATATTGTTTCAGCATGTTTCTTAGGACATACTACAAGTTGTATTACACCATCTTCAAATCCATTGTTTATTTTACCATTATCTTCAGGGAACAATTCCTTTATTGTTTTCCTTTCACTTCCTAATGTTAGGAACTTTCTTGTCTTGTATGCTTCCTTGTAATCTGTGTAACATTCAATGTTATCACTAATACCTTTACGAGGTTTCATAATACAGAATCCAATACCACTATGATTATACAATGTTTTTTCATAGAACTCATGCCAATCTTCTTTGGTAACCTGCATGATATTATTTCTATGGTTTGTATTGTCTTTCAAATCTGCTTGTTCATTAACCTCTCCAACAGTAGTAGAATATTTCTCTACATAGTATCTTGTTTCAGTTCCAAAGACACTAGAATATCTGTTGTTTCCTTTGTGATATAATACACAACCTGCTTCTTCTGCAACAGATTTAGCAAGGTTAGTAGATTTAATACCCTTGACCTTATTGTCTTTCAGATATTGTTCTCCCCATACTACATTACATTCATTCATCAATGCTATTACAGTTTCAAGACTATCATCTCCATACACATCTATTGGTCGCCACCTGATAAATGTAAGTGACTTTTTCTTACCTAACGATCCAGTTAATCTTGACATCATATCTGCTCTAAGACTTTTCAATACAACTATTGTATTGTTGCTGGAAATCATATCACTCATGACTAATCGTCTTTGATTAATAGTTGGGTATCGTTTATCTAATATATCCATTACTCTCTTACTGCTAATGTATTCCTTACTATTCATAAGTTCAGTAAAGTTCCAAAGGTTTTTCAACACAGGTTTATTGATTGAAGCATTGAAATCTGCAATACTATTTATCGCAAGACCTGTGCCTGTGAATCTTTCTTGTAATTCTATACCTAATACCATATTAATTTTGGCAGATGATTCATCTTTTAATCTATCTCTATCTGCTGTTGGAACATAATCTCTTTCGTTCTTTACATTAAGATACCATACTGTCCATTTACCTTTTGGTTTTATGCTTGATTGTATAGGTGTGTTCACTAACAACGCATGGTTATCCCCTGAATCATATCTATTACCACCCTCTAAACTCATTAATGATCCGTTCTTATTAATAGATATAATACCAAAGAACTCGTAGTCATCATTGTTGATGTGAACTTCTTTGTAAAAACCTACTGCAAAACCATGATCACATAATCCTCTAGTGGATTCATCTAAATGAGTATATTGTTGTGGAACTTTCTCTCGATATTCTGAGATACACCAATCTTTTCCTGAACTATATGTAGGTAGAACTTCTGTTCCTATTGAAAGATCGTTATCATACCTATAAGAATCATCTGTTTTACCGTCATCTAATATTGTGATAACAGTTGGTATGGTTGAGAACAAGGCACATGCTTTTACCTTATCCCTAATGTCTTTGAAATCTACACTCTCTTTACAGGTTAATAGTATCTTAGTTCCAAATGTTTCTCGTTCAGGTTTAGGAAGTATCTTGAAATCAATACCTCTATCTCCTAAGAAAGCAAACTCTTGGTTGTCCTCTCTACTATATGTTTCGACAGTAATCAATTCTGAAAGTGTAGTATAAGCTGCGAATCCCATACCAAACTGACCAATCTCTTTACCACCATCAACATTACCTGATACACCTAGACGTCTAAGAACTTTATCAAACACACGAACTGATATACCAAGAGAATCAATACCCTCTATGGTTAGTTCTCTAGTACGTGCATCAATAGTTATCTCTATTCTAGGCTTGGCATTATAGTTATCTCTTGCTTGACGACAGGCACGATACTCATTGTTGATGAGTTCTCTTATACCTGATTCAGCATTACTATAAATCTCATGTGATACACGCTGTATCATTACATCTTGATCCATAGTAACCTTGATAGTGTTGCCCTCTTTTATAACATTAAGGTCAGCATTATAATCCGTTCCTTCAATATCTAAATCCTTTGGCTCGATTAGTGTTGGTTTATAGTATTCTTCTTTGGACATTTTATACTTGTGATTCCTTTAATTGTCTTTCGATTGCTCTATAATTAGGTCTAAGATCGTGATCCCAAACGTAATTTTCTTTTGTACATTTCTTACAGATGTTTTCAATAAATTTACCAGAACCTATTGAAGATCCTAGTTTTCTTCCACCGAAAGTTTTGTAACAAAGATAGCAAACGAATTTTCTATGTGGACTCAAAAAAATATAAGGGGTGGTTAGCCACCAGATACTGTTGGAATACCCACAATCTGTCCTGTTCTATCTCTTACGATAGTGGATTCTTGTGGAACTAATTGTCCTAGTTGGTTTCCTGTTCTAAACATTTCGCCATCAACATCTAATAATAATACAGCAAATTTACTTGCTTGTATTTTATCAGAGTCACTCAATATACTACTGAGTTTTACTAGGTTTTTCTTTTGCAATGTACTAACATCTTTGGTAGTTAGTAATCTATTGTCGCATGTCATATTAATTACCTCCTTTTATAAAGCACTTGGCTTTATATATATATGTGGTTACAATGTATGGAATAACTGTGTGAATCTTCATACCGTCACACTAGCGTTAGATACTTGTAACATATCAATCTTTGATTGACGTTTGCTTGATCTCTCAAGACAAACTCTATCATCAAGGGTTTGATTTAAGTCTTTCCCAACGAAACACCGTTGGAAAAGGGTGTTATTTCTTTCTATCTATCCATGACCATTCAGGTCTTTCTTCATATTCTTCTTCCATATTTTATATCATACCTCCTTCTTTTTATAGTTTGGAACACCTTGAGTAGTATTCCTGTGTTGTATGTGTGCCTTACTATGCCATTCAGTATGTCTTTCTAATCTAGTTAGTTCATCAGGTAACTCAGCATTACATAAATCACATACGAATACTATCAATAGTAATCATCTTGTATGTCATTTCTATGATTTTGGAAACATCTTACACAATATATGAGTTCTTTAGATGGAACTTCACAATCCATATCACAATCAGCACATTTTATATTAATCATGGTAGTTCTAATACCATATCATGTTGCTTACAAATAAGAGTTTGTTGTCTAAGCATGACACTATCCTTACATAATCTGACATGTTTCATTAGGGTTTTGTCATCAATCATAATAATCTCCTGAATATATCATTTCCTTTTTGTACTCACGATACAAAGAATTTTGAACATCATAATCTTCATCATACATTTTATGTGCAAATTCTTCTGCTTCTTTATTTAAGATAGTTCTTGTATCATTACAATCTCCATGTTTAGAAAGACATAACATTATTGTATTTTTATTATGATTAGAACAATTCATTTTTGTTTCTTCCCACATACAATCTTGATACTCATTTTCTAGATTGTAATCAATTTCAAACAGTTTCATTAATATATTTATCTGTTCATGTAAATCTTTACTTTCTTGCGACAATTCCTCACAATATGTTTCACAATAATGATGATAATCTTCTTCAATGTATTCAGCAAAACCACCATTATTATATCTAACTCCTCTAAATCTATCAACTATTGAATCTATATACAATCCATTTTTATTAATCTTACAGTATGATTCATTGATGAATTTATATACTTCTGATAGTGTTATTGATTGCTTCATTGTTCTAACACCCATTCATAAGATTCTATTTTTCCCTCTATTCTTGCAATGTTTTCAACGTAACACCTAACATCTCCCTCATCATACCAATCATTTGGTATATCTTCTTCTGCAACTGCCAAGTTACCTTGTTCTAGATATAATTCTAATCTAATATTTTGTTCAGATTTCATTGTTCTGTCCTCTCTTGTGCCTGTATGTTTTTATCTATTACTTCCTCACAGTTACAGATCAATTCCCCACAGTATTCACAAGGGGGGGAAAATCTAACAAGATAAGACCTACTACCATACCACATATGATACACACCATCACGATCCATACCATACACACCACCATCAAGAGATCCATGCTCAGTTAATGATTCTGTATCATCTATGTCCACGACTACTGTTATCTTATTGGTCATGGTCTTAATACCTTCAATGCAATTTCAGGAAAATACATTATGTTTATAAGATGTGCCCTTGTTTTCTCACTCCTACAATGATTACATTCACAGGTCATTTTCAACCTCATATAATACTCTTGATATACCCTCAACTTCTGATTCATAACATTCAAAACATATATCTTGTTCAAAATATTTCCTGATTGGTATGTATTTCTCATTGAATTTTGCTTCTATACATTTATTGACTAACATCTGAAAATCTAATGTCTTATTAGTTTCACATGTTTGGCATATCATAGTCATTCTTCTGCCCTCTCATAGTATGGTTGATCAGTAGATGAATCACATACCTGAAGCAATACTATTTTCTTGCTAAATGTTTTTATACCAAAGTAGGCATAACATCTAGTTTCGTATGCAATACCTGACAGGCACATGATTAGGTCGCCATCATTATTATGCCAAAATGATTGTGTGTCATCTAAATCTATCTCGAATGATTCGTCATCATGTTCTTTCATATCAATATTGATCCGATCATAATCTTCGAGGAATTTTACATACCTTTTCATGTCATCAATGCTTTGCATGAAATCCATGAGATACATTTGTTCCCTATACCCAAAGGTTAATGATCCACCACTATTAGATAGATCCATTATAGTTCCTCTCCATCTTGGTTGAACTCATCATATAATAGATAAGATCCTTCTTCACTTTGCATAACCTTTTGATGATAAGGACAATCTTGTCCTCTATCACGATATGTATCAAACCCACACATATTACAGTATGCTTTCACTTTTTCTGTCATTGTATATACCTCTCTCTTAATTCCTTGATGTATTTGTTGAAATTGTGTGCCTTGTTAAGAGTGGGTTGAAACTCTTGAGGCATAGAATCATTGTATATGATTCTACTTGTTTCCTCATCAAGAGTAATCATGCCGTTGATAACACGCCATTCATTACTAATTTCATGAGCTCTTGCAAGGAATTTATGCCTAACTTGCCACTCATTTTTGAGGTCTTGTTGATGATGTATTATCAATTTAATACCTCACTCAATGGAATGTTAGTACGTTCTCCATTATACATAACAGGCTCAACTGTTATAGTTCTAGGTATGTGTAACCCATATCTTTGTGCTTTGGTTGGGTTATTATATCTGCTCTCTTTATATACTATTGCAGATAGTCTATCGGCTATACTTCTAGTAACGCTTTTTGGATTATCACTCTTGTGATTCTTGATGAACTTCATTAGTTGGTCGTAACATCTAATGATATACTCTTTGCTGTATATTCTTTGACCTTGTTTGACAATAGGTATGCCATGTCTTGTCATGTAGTTCATTCTATCTACATCAGTAACACCATTGGCTACGAATGGTTTTAATTTATTGTATCTTCTCAACACACTCTTTACATAACGTTCGTTCTGTAATTTTTGTATTGTATTTCTAGATACTTTACGTTGAGATGTTTGCCTTTGGACATCTCTTTTTACAATAGCACATTCAAAAGTAGTACCTGATTGTAATCTATTTCTTGGTCATGATTTGAATTTTTCAAGATGTCGTGACTAAATCGAACATCTGATTTAAATCTTTCCACCCTTTTCCAACGGGGATTTGTTGGAAATAATACTTATAATATAGGGGGGGGTAATACAATATCAATAACATATACAATACACATAACAATACTACTCATGCGTGTGCGTATAAGATATAACATATAATACATGACTAATATAATATAATGAGGGGGGAAAAACCACCAATAATAACTCTTACACTACCTACACCATAACATACACCATAATACATACAATATTCCTTATTAATAGACATATATCCTTTTGTTTTGTTTTACCCTATACGCCTGTATATTACGCCCTATACCTGCCGATCATGTCATTATCTACGAAATTTTAAATAAATATGATACAAATTACGCCTAATAGTCACGACCAAACATATATATTACTAAGTATACTTAAGACTTACTAAGTGTACAACTTATACTTAAGTAAGTAAGTACTTAAGCCCTTCGGGCAGGACAGGAAAGCGTTTTTTAAATAAGTTAAATAAAAAAAAAGAGAGTAAAGAGAATTTTTCACATAGATGTTTATTCTATGCTGTTAATTCTGCTTTTTCTAATACTTCTGCTACTATTGCAACAAGGGAATCCATTCCTGCTTTTGTTGCTGGTATAGCCATACCTTGTCTACCATTTTTAGATATCCAAATACTAGGTACTGGATATTTATCGCTGGTAGGCATGAAGCTTGCTGTAATACCTGCTACTTTACAGATAGGAACAAAATTTGTTCCTGCTTGTATTTTGTCGGTTACAGTTTTTTTCATACCTAGAAGTTTTTCTTGTTTTGCATTAATTTCTTTTTGCAATTCAAGTTGTTCTTCTAGTTCTCTTTTCGAGGTCATTGTGGTAGTTACGGCACGATTTGATATAAAACTTTCCCTACGATTCCCCCCATTTTTTGTTGGTCGCCCTGTATTATATATACTATATATACTATATATACCCACAGTATGGACTATACTTATACACTATACTAAGTGTACACTTAATACTTACTACTTATTTACTTACTTACTTAGTGTACGGAAATAAGAGGTATGACGTATCTACGTTCTTTACCTCTCATTCCTATTCATCTTCAGGTTATCCACCATCATCAGATACTTCTATTAGGACAACCTATTATATAAACAAATACCAACTACTTACCCCATTGTTTGTATGCCTACACCCTTATACTTACGTGTACATATGCGTGTACTACTTATTACTAATTACTTAGAATAAAATAGATACTTATATAACTTATATAACATTAATTATATAACATTACATTTATAATATCATTATTATTATTATTACTATATTATTGATTATTATTATTACTTGTACTTAAACTTATTACTTATTTCTTTCATAAATCCTTTTTTCAAATTTCAGATTTTTCATTTTTCTCAGATTTCCCGAAATTTTTTGAATTTTTCTGACGATTTTTGTACTTTTTTGTACGGTACTGGTACGGTACTCCCTTATATATGGTACGGTATGGTTAGGTAATTTCAATGATAAACGTTGATGATAAACGTTAATGATAATCATTGGATAACTCCAAAGAATTGAAATTTATTTTTTTGTAAATTATATTTTTCAATTTGTACTTTATCATTTTGTCTTTTTGTTCTTATCAAAATACATTTTGAACAATATCTCACTTTTCTACCTTTTACAATTCTGATTAAATCAAAATCATGGTTTCTTAAACACTTAGTTTTATTTCTATTTCTAATTGAGGAAATAATTGAAATTTCTTTTTTAGAAATAAATTTTTTAATCATTTTTCTTTATCCTCTTTTGGAATTTCCAAATTCCATGTCATAAGCTCGATTAAAGCCTCTATGGATTTTAGATTTTCTTTTGAAACTTTTGTTATATTTGTCAATATTTCCTAAACATCTCCTCGTTTAGTTTTTCTAGTTTGTCCATTTTTTCTAATTGGTCAATTTTTGCTAAATATCTTTTTTGTGATATTTCCCTTTCTACCATCTCTTTTTTCATCTCTACAATAGTAAAGTCCAAAAAGTCAATTATGATTTTTGAATCTTTAGTTTGTTTTTCTAATTCCTTGACATAAGGAAATAAAGAAAGAAGGTTTAAGGTCAATGAAATTCAACCTCAAAACCATCTTTATGTGCTTGTTTTGTAAAATTTTTGATGTTTTTTTCATCACAGAAATTAAAAAAGATTCTGTTTTCAGTTTTGTTTTTTGGGTTTGGACTGACAATTAACCAATTTGTCAATTCTGACCATGCTGTAAATTTTCCGTCTATGCTTCCTTTATCTGCATAGTATGTTGTTTTTCTTGAAGTTGGTTTAAAAATTATGGTTTTTCCATATTTTTCTTCAACTTTTGTTTTTGACATTCTAGAAACCTTTTCTGTTACGGTTTCTTTTTGTGCTGGTATATCGTCAGCATTTAAAAAATCAGCTGGATTTTGGGATTTTTTGATAGCCTTTACTAAATTTTTATATTCAGTTTTGGCATTTTTCAAGGCTAGTTTTCTGTCTTTTCTAGTCGTGATTTTGTTTTCTAATGTGTCTAATGCTTTAGTGATTTTCCACATAGATATCATTAGATATACTACTTAATAAAAGAACGACCATTTTTAGCACTATTACTATATTTTTGACGTTTTGATTATAGTATTACTTACTATGTGGACTTTAACAAAAACACGTTTTATTTTTATTTTAATTTTCAACCCCTTGTTTTCTAGTATTATAAGTGTTTAGGAAAAACAACTTTCTTTATAAACTCACATAGTAGTTATATACTACGACATGTAAGAGAAACTATGTCAGAAATTCAAAGCATGGACGAAAGATATCAAGTAGTTATAAATGATATCTATTCAACACCATGCCTCGAGGGTAATGATGACAGAATGACAGGAGCTTATCTTTTAGCTTGTGCCATTAAAGAAATCATGACCCACAAAGACAGCGAATTTATAGGCAACGGATATTTATACGAAAAAATATCTAAAGCTTGTAAACGCTTGAATATAAAAATCGAAGATTAATAATCTTCTTTTTTTTCTTTTTTATTTTTATTTTATTTCAAAAGTATTTTCACGAAGTTCAGAAACCGTCATTAGTCAGCTAAGTACTCAGATAAAAAATTGTGTTTTTTGGCTTTCTGGGGGGCTACAAAAAAAACTAATCGGATTCAATCGTATCCTTCTTTCTTGTTAAAAGTTCCGAACGCATTATCTGTTTCACACTGTAGGCAAGTATTACCAAAGAAACTAGCCTTACCACATTTAGTGCAATGATTAATGTTTCGAAGATAGTCTTCTCCACTAAAAGATTTTTTTAATCCTCTACAGAAATTACGAATGGATTCTCTAACTGCCATTTGAAGGATTACCTCCACCACTTAATGAGGGGGCACCATCAATCTCAGCAGTAGTACCATTAATATCATTCATAGCAATAGTACCTTGAAGCCTAAACATACACTTCATCCAGCCATTCTTACTATGCTGTCCAAATTTATCATAACATACTATACATATAGTCTTTTTAAAATCGTTATTAGATATAGTCAAGAGTTCATTTCATCCAGATCGTCAACTATCCTACATACTCCATCAGAACATTCGGTTCGTTTCTTCTTTTTCTTATCTTCAGTCATGGTTTTATATAAAATTACTTTGATTTAAATGTTATCAAATAGGATAATCTTTCTTTGCTTGACTAATTGGGATGAAAGGTATAGTAATTGGGAGCCACATAAAACTATGTCTTATCCAAAACTTGATAGTTTTCTTTGTACCATACCAGTTGTCATGTACGATAACCGTAGCAGCTGCTCCTTTCGTGCCTGCTCTACCTTCGGGGGAGTTAAATTTCCTAGTAACATGAAAAGTACCAATCCTATCCTGATAAACAGCATGAAGCAACTCATGAGCAAGAGGCATCACATTAGATCGAAGTATAAATGGATTCTTCGAATCATTAACAAACATATAAATTACCTTGCTTCCAGTCACGCCCCAGGCGATTCCATCGCTGGTTTCTACGTTCAAATGTTTATAATATACTTTAAAATCTTCTTGATCTGTAACAGGAATAATGTTAAGTTCCCAATTGTCTTCAAAATTTTTCCATACTTCGTATGAAGACTTGCTCCTACCATCATGACCGTTAAGCATAATCGTACGACAAATAATATCTTTGTAAACTCTCTCGTTTATATTCTTTGTAAAGAAATGAATCATATTAAATCAGTTATTTGTTTGCTAATATACTTAGTGATTCAAGTATGTTTCTGTGTAATCTATTATCATGTTCTTTTACAATTGAAGATATACCTCTTAACAAACCTGTTAACGTCATACCAAAATCATTCTTTAAACGAAAATTATCTTTTAATTGAAAACAGTCATTAACATAAATACAGGCATCAATAACTGACTCTTTATCCATGTCTTCAGGTATAGATGGGTATTCCATGATAATCTTTAATAGTATACCTATATAATTATGTCTATGGCTTGCAAATGCGATAAAGAATATAGAGATTCAAAGTGCGATACACATGGAGACAATCCTAAACCTGTCCAAAAAGTTAACAAAACCGTGACAAAAATAGACAAAGTTTAAATATACATATGTTAATGATTTGTTATGGGCTTAGTTAACAGTATTAAAACCTCTTTAAATGGGTTAATCACTAAAGCTCAAGCAGGGGAGACAGGTAAAACAGTCCGACCAAGCATAACACAACCATACATGAGTACCGATACAGGTGCTAAACTACCAATTTTCCCATTCCCACTCATAATGATCTATGAGTTAGCCAATAACATAGATGCTTTACGTATTCCTATCGAAACAATCAACAGAGAAATGTTCAAAAATGGATTTGAAATCGTTGAAAAGTTCAAATACAAATGTACAGACTGCTCAAAAGAGTTTGAATACCCCCCATTGTCTCCTGAAGCAGAGAAAGATAACTCAACAGAGAACACAGCACTCACAATAATGGAACAAAGAGAGACTAAAAACAACACATTGATGTGTGATACCTGTGGTGGAACCAATTTAATTAGACCAATACCTGAACATCGTAAGGTTTTAGAAGATTTAATGATTAACCCTGTAAATGGTAACGAACAGACATTAGAAGATGTTATGAGAATGATTGAAAGAGACCTCGAAATTGCTGATAATGCATACGTTTTAACTCTAAAATCCTATGTTTTTAACGATAAAGGCGAAATTATGCTCAAAAACACGAAAATAAAAGAAATGATACGAGCTGATCCAGCACAGATTGCAATGATTGCAGACTCTGATGGACGTATAGGATACGATGATAAAGGTCATAAAGTACGTGTTTGCCCCCATTCTGAGCACAGAGAGCACCGAATTCTGGATGATGACTACTGTCAAATCGTACAAGACGGAAAGCACTCCATGCCCTTGAAGGCTCTGAAAGCCATCTGCGAAGTCAACTCCATCTATTCGCTAGGTATTCCAAACCCAAAACGATTTGTTTATGCTGAAGGCGAAGTTATTTGGAAAGCAGGCAAGTATAGACCAGACTTGGTTTATGGTTTCTCCCCGATTTATTCCATCTGGAGTAAAGTAATGGCACTATCCCACATGGACGAATACATTAGAAAGTATTTCGACAAGATGAGACCTCCACGAGGTATGTTAGTTATTGCATCAAGAAACTATGAGACTTTTAGAAAGTCCTGGGATGCACTTGAAGAGTCTGCCGCAGAAGATCCATACAGAATACACCCCCTACTTGTTGAAAACGACAGAGGTGGTAACGCAGGTAACATGGCAGAATGGATAGACTTTACTGGATCACTTAAAGAATTAGAATTTACTACAATACGAAGAGAACTACGTATGATTATAGGAGCAACATATGGTGTCCTCCCCCTTTACTTTGGAGAACTTCCTACTGGTTGGTCTCAAGAAGGTTTGCAAGTTACAATTACAAACAGAGCAGTCAAATGGGGTCAGGACTTTTTGTACAAAGGCTTTTTACGAAAGATTGCATTTATGTTAAATGTAGATGACTGGGAATTAAAATTAAAGATTGGAGAAGAAACCGACAAACTTAGAAACTTACAAATAGAAGGAGTTGAAATAGAAAACATGAGAGCATACCAATCAATGGGATTCGAAGTTACAAGAACTCACACTGGAGACTTTATTGTATCAAAAGATCCTGTCATAACATTAAGAGAACAGATAGATGCCGAAGAGAACAACGGTGGAACTGTGAAGAACCCAGGAGGAAGAGGCGGCACAGCCGCCCCAAAGGAGGAGCAACAACGAATGCAAGGCGAACCAGGCAAGCAAAGACCGTCCGACACAGGCGGAGTTGCACAAGGACACCCTGCATCAGGACAAGGAACAAGTATGTCCAGGAAATCTTTCCCAGACGGCATTACCCCAGCCAACTTTGAAATAGTTAAGACAACATTACAAACATCCGTAGACTTTGGATGGAATAAAACTAAAACAGTAGACGAACTTCGCAAGGCTGGAATGATGACAGTTAGACAAGCCAGAGATATTGTGAAGAATGAGTTCGAAGGTTTAAATAGTTGGGAGAAGGATGACATACAAGAATCATGACTGTGAAGAGTGTAGGAAAAAAAATAAAGAGGAAGGCGAACGTGGAGAAAGTATATGGAGAAAAAACAAAAAAAGTTGTAGTTGTGAAGACTGTAAAGATTCAAGTTAAGAAAACACGTTGTGAAAATGTTATTCAAGATATAATTAAAATGACAACCAAATGTGAAAAAGGTACTGAGCAAATAGAGTTCTACACTTTTACCGCACTGGATCAATGCTTAAAGAGGTTGACTGGATTTTGCCCACCGAACTAGATACTAACAAGAACGCAAACGACCACACAAAAAAACTTTGGGAAAAACATCAAGAGAACGAATATACTAGAGTTAACGAATATAAAGAGGCATTATGTTTTGGCTGTCTATCAAACAAGGCATCTAACGCAACTGTTTCAGACATATGTGGAGACTGTGCAGGCAAGAAAGGTAGAGAAGCATTACTAACAGTTGTTAAAGTAAAGCATTATGGTCTTTGTTATTTTTGTAACGCTTACAAGTTTGGTTTAGAACAAATTAACATTCGTTTATGCTTTAATTGTCATAGACGTGTTGCAAATGTTACTAAAGAGTATAACAAGAAGGGTGGTATTCTTGGAACTGATCCTTTTTGGCTATCACTTAAAAAGAAACATGGAAAAGATTGGAAAGAAATCATGACTGATGACAGAAGATTCAGGAGGTAGAATGGTGTACAACAAGGTTGATTCTATCTCTGGTATAATCATATTTCATTTTTGTTAAATCTAGTCTGTTCTTTTTAATATTTCCACCTACACATCTGTCAACTCTAAGTTTCATCAAAGGTTTTCTCAAAAATCTTGGAAATAATTCCAAGTACCCATTCTTGTAAACAATGTCTTTATCAGTAACTAATCTACAATCATCATTAAGATGATATTTCTTAAATGACTCGTTTCGTATATGAGTAATTGTTCTATTATTTAATATTCTTTCTTTTTCATTACTTGTATTTGTTATTACAAACAATTTTTGTTTAACTACATCAACATAAAGGTCTATTAGTATTGCTTCATATGTTAAGTCATTTTGTTCTCTACCATAAAATCTAGAATATTGATTAAAATCAGGATATATATAGATTGACGATGCCATAATAGTGTAAACAAAACCTTATTAATAAACCCTTTTAAACCTTTAATATGGATATACCAACAATTACATGTGACGTATGTAAGAAAAAGATGTATGGATACATGAATGATGAGTTAATATTTTGGTTGTGTCCACCGTGTGGTTACTACGAAGGGAGTGCAGAAGAATTAGAGTTAGTAGAATACATATATGACGATCCTATGATAGCATTAGACATGATTAAAGACGAAGAGTTAGTGCCTATAAATTAAATTTATATACGTTGGTTATATAACAATCTTATATTGAAAAAAATAGCCGCACGAATCTTTGGTAATTTCGGGGTATCATTTTTCTCTCCACTTGTATCAGGTAACATTGCTGAAACTGTTTTTGAAATAGGTTTAACTTTTGAACAGACATTAATTATTGCATTAATTTCGTCAATATTTGTAACAGGATTGACAATATCTAGAGAGTTGGAGAAATATGGTAAGACAAGATAAAACATTTTTACAAAAAATGTGTGAACATCTATGCCCACTGTGCTCAGAAGAAGATGAAGATTAGAGTAACTTTAAATAGAACGCGAATCAGATTTTTAACATGGTAGATCCATTACTTGCAGTAGTTCTAGCAACCGTATCAGGTGCAATACTCAATACCATTAGAGGATTTCTTGGTTCATCTGAGACTAAATATGATATCAAGAAATGCTTAGGTGCAGTTATTGTATCAGGATTTGCAGGACTCGCTATCGCACAAACAATATCTTTGTCAGGAATTGACACATTAGGACTGGTTTTAATCGGTCTTACAGCAGGATTCACAATAGATTTCGCTGTTTCCAAAGCAAAGAAAGTAGCATAAAACACTACTAAAACTCCTTTTTTTCTTTTCTAAAACTTTATAAACAAATAAAACCTTTTCATATATAGATGATTTCGAATAATTTTGTAACTAAAAGTCTAGTTTTCAAAGAAGAATCTGGAGAACGATTTTTCGAAGGATTATTGACAGTAGAGATGGTTGATAAACAAGGCGAGGTTACAGTTGTAGATTCATTATACAAATGCCTTCCAATATGGATGGATAGGGGAGGAGCAATATCAGACACACATTCAAACAGAATAGTAGGAAAAGGAATCAATTATGCTAAAACAACACTAACTACAGAGGATGGAAGTGAATTACCTGCATTAAAAATTATTGGTAAAATATTTAACCATACACAACTAGATAATGAGATATGGGAGAAGATAAAATCGAGAGAATACAGAGGACTTTCATTTGGTGGAGCAACAACGTCGGATGCGACACCAGTACAACAATCAGACGGAAGCATCGCTTTCCATTTAAAAGACATAGAAATGTATGAAATTGCAGTATGTGAAGATCCAGCAGTTCCATTTGCATTAATTACAGCAACTAACGATATAGCAAAATCAACCGAGACAGGAGATGACTATGTGGTAAAGGAAGAAGACAATGATGTTATAATTAAATGTGAAGAGAAAGGTTGTTTCATTTCAAAATCAAATGTAACTAAACCATTACCTACCAAATGGGGTGGATTGGAATTTGAAGGATGTGAAGAAAGAGCAAGAAACGATGATGATATTAGAAATCCAGAAGGATATTGTGGTTCAATTCAAGATAGAACAGAAAATAGATCAGCAGATTTCACAGTAGAAAATAAAACTGATGATATTGTAGCAGAGGTAAAAGAGAATGCACATAAGGATGATAAGTTTAGTTCACAAAAACCATTGGGAGTAAATCCTATTGAGGATAAAGATTTAAAAGATATTCCTACTGCAAAAAATCATAATGATTCAGGATCTACAACTAATGCTCAAGACGATAAAGATATTAAAGAAATTAAACAAGCAAAAGAACATAAAAAAGATTGTCCTTGTAGTAAAGGAACAGAATGGCAACAATCTGAAGGTTTAACAAAACCAAAAGACGATAAAGATATTAAAGAAATTAGTATTGCAAAAGAACATGAAGAAGGATGTCCTTGTAACAAGGATGTAAATCCTCCAAGAGGAGGAGGAATTAGAGGATTAGGGGCAGGAGCCACATCAATACAGGGGGCAGGACACTCAGCACAAATATCAGAAGAAAAGAAAGATGATGAAGGAATAACAGCAGAATCATTGGGAAACCCTGACAAATTAAAGAAGCCTGGAAACTCAGATATAACACAAGACAGACCATCATCAATGAAATGTTCCAAATGTGGTAAAACAAAAACTATATAAACTAAATGTTATATAAACTTAATACATGGCAGAAGAATGTAATTGTTCGAAAGAACATGACAAAGCTGAATCTCTAATTGAGGAAAAACCTCAAGAAGAGAAAAAAGCAGAAGCCGACGATAAAGAAGAAGCAGAAGACAAAAACAAAGCAGTTCTTGATTCTTTAGCAGTCTCTATGAAATCAGTAGCAGAATCTATCACATCAGTTTCTAACACTGTAAAATCATTAGACAGCAGAATTAAAGCACTCGAGACTCCAACTGATCTTCCTTTGACCCCAAAAGTCTCTGATAAAGATGACATAGGTGCAGAGGTAAAAGTTCCTAACACATATCAAAGTAACTCAATCCAAGCTGGATTGCACGATGATAAAACAGGGGAAAAGAAACCAGAAGGAGACAAAGGAAATCTCTCTATGCAAGAGAAATCCGTTTTGCCTGAAGCACAAAGCTTTACAACAGAAACACCAAGACCATCTGCAAATGTGACCAAATCAGTGTCTGGTCAAGAATCAGCATTGAACCCAGTTTTGAAAGCCGCTAGATCTAGAGGTAATCAATACATGGATGTATTAGCAAGAGAAATCTTAGCTGGTAAATTTGGTACTGAAGAGGGAGTGAATTACTAATGTCCAATCCTTCAATTAAGACAATTGATGAATTAGAGGCACAGTATTACGGATATAACCGTAACTTCCTTAGAAAAGCAGACACACCCGTCACAACATCAACAGCAGGCGTATTCAATGCTATTTTCGGAGCATATGCTTGGGCTCAACTCAACCTTGAGGCTAACGCATTTGGTATTCTCCCAAAATATCCATGGGATAAATCTGGTTGGAGGGTTATAACAGCAAAACCAACTGTCGATACTACACAAGGCAATACTGCTTTGGGTGGAGTCTCAGAAGGTGGAACAATTCCAGACGAAATTGTGCCAACAGTGGCAGAATTAGATGTAAGACCAAAGACAATGTCTTTAGTCTTCTCAGCATCTGAAGTTATGGAATGGTTGTCAACTCACTCCAAAGATGATATTTGGGGCGGACTAGGTTCACTAAGATTGTACATGGCAGTTCAGCACAAAGAGCTCCTTAACAGAGCACTATTGGCTGACGTCGAAGGAACAGTAACAGGTTCAGGTACCTTTACAGGTACTAAAGACTTTGAGAGTCTCGACAGAATCATTTCAAGTGGTGCTGAAGAAACTGCACTCGGAGCCTCAACAACTGGTTACTATGATCCATGGGCAGCTAACGCAACAGTAGACAGAGACAGTGGCACCACTTATGATGCAACAGTCGAATCTGCAAGCGGTACAATTGGAACTAATGGTGTTTTGACCGACGATACCGTCAGAACGTTCTTACGTAAAATAAGAATTGCTGGTGGTAAAGATCCTAATGTACTTTTAGGTTCCCACGAAGTTTACAGCGAAATCCAAGGTATTTACACACCTCAAGTGCGTGTAAAGAATCCATATGGCGAACAAGTAGTTCAAATCGATGTAAACGGAATTAAAACCTTTGAAGGAACAGGAGTAGGTCTACACGTAGATTCTCTATATGGAATCCCATTCATCCCAAGTAAGGATGCACCAAGTGATTCTGGCGATGCCAGTGAAGTCGGAAGACTATTTGCTTTGGATACATCTGATTCAGAAGGATATGGTTATCCAAGATTAGGAATTCAAGTAGCAATTCCAACAGAGTACTACGAAGCAACACGAAGATCCCCAGGATATCCATTCATCAACAATGCATTTGTTGAGAAAGGACTATTCAGAACAATGGGAGAAACCGTTTGTCGTCACTTTAAATCCCAAGGTAAAATCAGAGATATTAAACTCTAGATTAACCGACCCTTTTTTTATTTTTTTTGATTATGGAATGTCCACGTTGCTACGCAGAAATGAAAAAAATGACAGCATGTCATTTAATATGCCCAAATTGTGGGGCTCATTTAGATTGTTCAGATAAAGGAAGTTTCTGGTAACTTATCTTTATATATAAGTATATTCAGATAGTATTATGGCTATCACAGTCGCACAGAATTCAGACCATAAGAGTCTAACAGGAAAAACTTTAACCGTTCAGTCACAATTAACCTCAAGGTTAAGAACAGCAATTGTAGACGTCACTTACGGTGGCTCAGATAATTACGCAACTAACGGTAATACAGTCGACCTTTCTATGGGCGGTAGAATCAGTACTGTTATTGGAGCAGAAGTAATCCATACCAGTGCAGGACTACTTTTACAATATGTACCAGCCGCAGCTGGTGCATCTGCCACAGGAAAATTTAAAGCTTATGGTCATACCCCAACAAGTTCTACAAGTACAGTAGTTGCATTTGAAGAACTAGATAACGCTGATACAGCAGTGAATAGTATGACTATTCGCGTTCGTATAACAGGTTTCTAACCCTTTTTTTTTATTCACAAAACTTTATAAGTGTAGATATATTATACATTTCATGGTAGGACAAACTAGTCAACTAGCAGTTATTAACTCTGCAACAGTTCAAGCCAAGACAGGTCACGGATTAGTAAAGTCAATATATACTACAACATCGGGGGATAGAGTATTCTCAATAATAGACAATACTACAGGAACAACAGCAAAATTCTCATTTACTGCAAATGCAGGTAATTCAGCACCAATCATTAATACTCCATTCAAGACAGGTATCAGAATAGTAGTTGCCTCTGGTAGTACTGGCGAAATAGTAGTATTATATGAGTAGAACGCAAAACTTTAAAAGACAAGGACATACTATTTAAGCATGGTAGTTACATATTGTACGGTTGCAGATGTATCAGATTTTCTACGTGTTTCTATCACTGCTACTACTACTCCAAACAAGGCTCAGGTCGAGAAACTTATCAATAGGAAAGAAGCAGAAATCGAAAGAAGAATAGGTCATGCTTGGACAACAAGAACCATTACAGAAGAAGTTCACGACTTACCATTAGTTTATTCATTTGGTTGGGGTACTCCAGTATTTTTACACCACAGAATGATAAAAGATATGAACGGAGCATTAGGAGATAAGATAGAAATTTGGGAAGGTTCACAGGATAATTTTACTGATATTTTAGCAAATACTAGTTGGCATAATATTGAAGGTGTTTATGGTAAATTATTCTTAAGAGGTTTCATATTTTCAATTCTTAGAAAACACAGAGTCAGAGTTACTTATCGATATGGAGACACTGTAGTTCCAGGGGATATTACAGATGCTGTTATAAAAATGGTTGCTATTGAAATTATCAATACCAGTTTTAGAATGGATAAATTGCCAATGGGTGGAAGCGGAATCAGTATGCAAACTTCTACAGCAAAATGGCAAGAAGACATTGATAGAACTATTTCCGATAGGATGGAAGTATTTGTCTGCCGATGACCCTTGCTAAAATATATCAAACAGTTACTGATATAGTAACAAGTACGTATGATAAAATGTATCCTGAAGAAGCAAGAACGGCAGGAGAAAGGGGGCAAAGAATAAGAAGAATAGAAGAAAGAGTAATACAAGAGCAACCTGCATATGAAAAGTGGATAAAAAAACTAAAATCTAAATCAGATATAGAAAAATATGGAATACCAGCAGGAGCAGAAGTAGTAGATAAGGAAGAAGGATATGAAGAAGATGAAGAAGTTAAAGAACCTAGATCAGCAAAAAAAATTACTTATGATTCAGGAGCAATAGGAGGAGATAGGGGTTTGGCTGGTAAAACTAAATTCAGATTGTGGTTAGAGAATGTATTTTTGGAACATCCTAAACGAAAAAAATTGAAAGCTAAGATAGATGGTGTTTCTGGAACAAGAAAAAAATATATGATGAGAACTATATCATATGGTGTAAGAATGAACATTGCAGAATATGGTTTAAAACCTAATGCAACTGCAACATTTGATGAAGACGATAATACTGAAGAGATACACTATAAAAAATCAGGTAAAACTTGGAGAAATAAGAGATAATGGGAGTAGCAATTTATGACTCTATAGATGACGTAATATCTATGTTTAATACTCAATGGAATTATGATAATGATGATATTCCCAAACCAAGATTCACAAAAGTATGGGAAGAGAAAGCAGTAGGTATAATAGATGACTTGGAAGACACTGTAGTTATAACTCCTGGCTCAGAAAAGGTAGATTATTTCAATCTTTATGGAGAAAACCACCTTCATACTACAGTAGTTATAATAGATATAAGATCATATAATGAGGATAGATTTAGATCAATAGTAGACCAAGCAGACAAGATTATCAAGAATCAAATTAGAAGAGAAAATTTCATAGATTTAAGACTGACCCAATCAAAGTCACTTTCTCAGGATTATCGTAACATGTTTAGGCATATATTCGAAGTTACCTATAGAAAATTAGACCCATAATATTTATAAGCGAATAACATGGTAGTTTAGTATGGTTCGAACAGGTGCTCATGGTACTTTAAAATATGGCGAAGAGTCATCTTTTGGTGGGGGAGCTACAGCAACAAGACCATTTGGATTACAACAAGCAATAAACTCATTATCATTTAAGAACAATCAAATAGCATTAACACAACTAAATAACATAGAAGTAGCATCATATGCATATGGAAAGAATGAAGGAAGCGGATCAGTAGACTTTGTTTTATCATCCCCCTGGGTATTTGATGCAATTCTAGGTGGAGTTGATACATCTGGATCAAGTAGTGATTTTAATCATATATGGGATTCTGGTAGCGGAAACTTAACAGCAGACAATACAGGAATAGCATCCCCAAAATCTTTTGATATAGAAGTAGGATTTGATACAAAAACATCTACTGATGTTGTTAGACATTTGAAAGGAACTTTATTCTCTTCATTAAACATTAAATCATCAATAGGAGAAACAGTTACTGGTGCATTAGATTTCATTTATGGAATAACTGACACTATTACAACCAGTATAGGATCTCCAATAGCAGACGGTGTTGATTTCCCATATACATTCTCTCATGCATTATTGCAGATTCCAAACAGTACAACCAATCATCCAAATAGATCCGCAAATCTAATTGCAGAAGTTCAAGACTTTGACATTTCATTTACATCTAATACTGAATTATTGTATGAACAAGGAAGTGCAAATGCAGTAGGTGGATTCAGAAAATTATTTGAAATGACTGGTAAATTTAATGCATCATTTATTGATAAAACACAATTACAAAGAGTATTTGATAGAACTGAGTTAGCAACATTAACTATTGTATTTACTAATGGTCTTACAGGAACAAGTGAAAAAACAATATTAGTGGAATTTGCAGGTGTTGGTCTATCAGAACATAGTTTATCAATAGTTCCAAATGAACCAGTATTTGAAGATTTGACATTCCAAATGAGAAATGTTAAGGTTACAGCAAGCAATAGTGTTGCAACAGTACCTTAAACATAGGTTTAAATATATCTATTTCATAAATCACATATGATTCAATCATTTACTGTTAAAATAAATGACAAGGATGAAACTATAGAATTTGATGATGATCCTCCATTTGGAGAAATGCAACAAATATTAAAAAGTTGTATTGATTTATCTGATATTCAAAGTCCTAAAATAAACTTACAATTATATCAACAAATGATTTTGCAAACAGTAATTACAAAAGCACCATTCAATCATAAGAACGCTACAGAGTTTGCCAAATTACCAACAAATAGTGCATTAGGGATCTTAAATAGATTAATGCAAGCACTCCCTTTAGAGAGATTAGTAGCACCGATGATAATAGCGGCAACAGGTCAGAGTACGATAGAGTCTCTGGATCCATCTACGCGTATTGTGCCTTAGTATTTGGTTGGGATAAAGCACAAACAGATAGACAGCCTACGCAATATTTAAAAGACACAATACATATATCAAAAGATATGATCGAAGAGTCATTAAAGAACATATTTGGAGGTAAATAATGTCTTCTGTAATGGATGATGATATTATTGAGGTAAAATTAAGTAGTGGATCTATAGCCGCATTAGCAAAAGCTATGGGTGGAAATAAAGGTGGAAAAGGTGGAGGAGGAGGTTCATTAGCAGGATTAGGAGATTTAAAAAAAATAGGATTGAAGGGAATGTTAAAATTAAGTCTAATAGGATTAGCAATAACTGCAATAATGGGATCAATTAAAGCAATAGCAGGTTCATCTCCAATGTTAAAACAAATGTTTAAGTTAATGAATTTCGGTATAATGATGATATTTAGACCTATAGGAGATTTCATTGGATTTATGTTAAGACCTATAATAGTATTACTTTTACGTAACTTTATTATCCCTTGGTACACATATGCAATGCCAATAATGCAAAGTGTAGGAGCTTTCTTTGGAGGTAGAATTGCAGCTGATTTAGAATCATTTATTGCAAACCCATCACAAGCAATAGCAGATGGATTAAATAGTTTAGGTAAGTGGGCTTCAGATGGAATAAACTTTTTACTTTCAGAAAAAATGGATTGGGCTCAACTAGGAAAGGATCTTATTGCTGGAATAATTTTAATATTTACAGACTGGAATCCAGGTTATCATATTGGAGTTATGTTTAGAGATGCATTTAAGTTAATGGATTGGAGTTCTATAAATGCTTCATGGGATCAAGTAGGAAAAAATATTCGAGCCGCAATAGGTACATGGTTTAATAATGGATTGAATGGTATACAAGATCAATTTTATAAATTCTTTACATGGGTTGGAGACTGGTTCTGGAACGGAATAAATGGTATTACTGCATCTTGGTTACAGTTATTTACATGGGTTGGAGACTGGTTCTGGAACGGACTAAATAGTATAACAACTTCATGGAGTGATCTTTGGCAATGGATTAAAGATTGGATATGGAATGGATTACAAGCTGCCGCTGGTGCAATAGGAAGTACATTTGGATTTGCTAATGGTGGTCAAATAAATGAACCTATAATGGGTATTGGTAGATCAGGTCAAATGTATTCATTTGGAGAAAAAGGATCAGAAACAGTAATACCAAACGGAGAGAGTGCTGGTAGCGGAGTAACTTTAAACATAAGTGTTGGTAACATATCAAGTGAGGGAGATATGAGAAACTTTGAAACAAGAGTAATGGATATATTAGAAAATGCAAACAGTAGGAGAGGTAGACTATGACCGATATTTACATACAAAAAGTAGTTCCAAATTCAACTGACACAGGATTTACAGTTAAAAAAGAATATAAATTACAAAATGTTAACAGTTTTAGTATTGATTTAAACGCTCCTGTATCCCCAATGCCCCTACCTGAAGAGGGGGCAGATAGTAACATATTAGTAAAAATAGAAGGAAACTCTGCAACAATGTCATTAAACTGGATAATAAAAGATGAAACATCAACACCAGTAACAGTAACGGAAAGTGGTGGAGCTTCAGATATATTAACAGCATTACAACAGGTAGGATACTTTACAAACGAGCCAGGAGAAGGTTCTTTCCAGCCACACAGTGTAGCAGATAATTATAGAATACAATTAAAAAATGGATCTACTGTTTTATGGGAAAAGTTAGGATTCTTTACAAAATTTACATTAAGTATGCAAGGTAGTGCCCCTGTAACATGGAGTGCTCAAGCATCATTTATTGTTGGAAATGTAATTACTTCTTATGAAGCAAAAATACCAGAACCACCAACAGGTGTTGGTGTTACATCTGGAGCAACATACAACGGTTCAGATGTTAATACAGCAAGTATAAAAGTTATATGGGATCCTGCAACAATTTCAAATGGAACATTAAGCGGATCTGTAGTTTCATATCAAAAAGAAGGTAGTGCTATATGGACTAACTTAGGTGTTACACCAACTGATCCTAACACTGGTACAGAATACATATTAACTAATTTAGAATACCAAAAATATTATTCTGTAAAAGTTGCAAGTAGAACTACACATGTAGGAGGAGTATCAAATACTGTAACAGGTCAGGCAACATGAGCAAAGCAAAGTTATTAGTTGAAAAAAAAAATTCTTCTGGAGGGGTAACAGAAAGATTTCCTGCTAAGATTATAACTGCTCATGTAAAGAATGACGGAGACAGAGCAGTAGATTCTGCTGAATTTTTAATTCCTATTTCATCTGAAGTCAATGAAGGAGATGTTATAAAATATATTCAGGATGATGTTGATACAACATCGTTAATAGGTCTGTGGAATTTTAACGGCAGTACAAGAGACGAGTCAGGTTATGACAATGATGGTAATGATGGAACTCATACTGCTACATTAAATGAAACAAATACATATAATAATGATGCGGCTTCTTCAGGAGCATTGTATAACGAATATACAAGAGATAATAAAGTTGTGTTAATAATAAATGGTAATAGTGAGTTTGTAACAATACCGAACAAAACACATTTAGTAACTGGAAATCCTAATGTATTAAATTTTTCAGGAATGTTTGATATTTTTTTAAGATTTGAAAATTCAGGTGTTCCAGATAATATTGAATTTATTTTTAGTAAAAGAAGTGCAACAACAGGAATAGAGATAGCATATGATGCAAGTCATCATATTCTTGTACATATAACTTCTTCTTCATCAACCTCTACAATTACAGGAACAACTGACACTGAAGGAACAATGCCTTTGGTTAGAATCAGACGTAATGCCGCAGGACTTGTACAATTATTTGTAAATGGAGTAGAAGAAGGTACTGCAATAACAAATACAACAGATCTTACAGTTACAAGTAACGGATTTTTTGGAGCAGATTATCAGGGAAACGGTGTTGGAGACGAACTACATCTTGCAATGTTAAGAATATATAAAGATAATTTATCTGATTCTGATGCTGACATATTATTAAATCATTTTAGACACGCATTTACTATGAAATTTGAAGGAACAGTTTGGAAGATAGAAAATAAAATTAAAAATAAAAGAATACACTGTAAAGGAGTAAATAAAATATTAACTGAAACAATTATAAGTAAACAAGTTCTTGAATCAAGAGATGAATCTTCAACTTCAAATGGATCAGATAATATTTTTATGGGTTTAGGTTTGTCTGAAATATTACAGCAGATATTAGATATTATAGATCCAGGGTATTTAGTAACTGATAAGGATTCTGCTCCTAACACAATGGGTAATTTTATAGCATATGGAAATCTTTTGGCAAACTTACAAGTAATGTTACTTCGTGATAATAATCAATTCTACACTCTTCCAAGAAAAGTAATAATGATTGATCCAGTAAACACTACTACAAACTACATATTTGTTCATGGAAAAGGTTATGAAATATCATCATCAGGAACAGATGATTCAACTGTTCTTAATGATATAACTTTAAAAACAACAGATTCTTTTAGGACACGTACTGAATCTCCAACTGCAACAGGAACAAATGATTATGTTTTAACAAAAGAACCAGCTGTAATAACAAGAGTTTTAGATGGAACAACGGTTTTAAATTATGTAGCTAGTGGTTCAGGAAGTCCTTCATATACATATGATCATTTTACTAAAACTGTAAATTTGAATTCTGCCGCATCAGGTACCGTAAGTATAGAATATACTTATTCAGACAGTTCATTATATCTTGCTCCAAGCACAGATGCATCTAGTATAGCAAAATATGGTAGAAAATCAAAACAGATATCTCCTATGGGTCTTCATGGAACTAGTAATTTATCATTAATAGTTACTAATTTTAAAGATGATAATAAAGAAGCAAATGAAAGAATTTCAATACGTGCTCCATTATTACTAAATTCTATAAGAATAAATCATGAAATACAAGTAAAGAATGATATAATAGGGATTAATATAACTACAGGTCAATCAAATCCTAGCATACAAATTAAGTCTATAGAATGGTTTTATCCAGAAGGTAGGACTATAATTAATGCAGGAGAGCATAAATTTGACTCATTTGATATAGATAAATTTACTGCCGCTCAGGTTAGGCAGGTAACAGAAGACGGTAATGTCAGTAAAACATTGTAGAAAATCTTTATAAGTAAGAATATCAGATATTGTAGTATGGCTATAACATCGTCAAACATCAAGTTCTATCTAAGTGGTGGAACTTCAAATTCTAACGTAAACGCTTCATTAGGGGGAGCAATATCAACAACAGAAGTAACAGATAACTCTTTACACAACTTATTCGATAAAACATTAGGTACAGAATCAACAGCAGGAGACATAGAATACAGATGTATATACGTCAAAAATACTCACGCTTCATTAGAATTAGAATTAGCAAAGATTTGGATTTCAACTAATACTTCATCCCCAGCAAACGTCATTGCAATAGCATTAGACGGTGCAGGTAAAGGTGGAACAGCAGAAACAGAAACAGATGAAGGTACTGCACCAACTGGAGAAACATTCTCAAACCCATCAGCATATTCAAGTGGTCTTTCACTTGATGGTGGAGGTACTGGATTAGGTTATGGTGTATCTTATCCAATATGGATTAGAAGAACTATTGCCGCAGGTGCAACTGCTGTAGACAACGTAACATTTGTACTATCCGTCCAAGGAGACACCGCAGCTTAGGTGTTTTAAATGGTATGGAAGAAAGTAACTAATTCAGATGCAGGAGATTCCACTCACTTTGGTGGAGACGACGTAGATAAAATTTCTTTAACATTTAACGCAGAAACACAAACTGATCCAATTAATATCAAAGATGAAAATCTTTTAATCGTAGACCCAGCAGATACTTCTAAAAAAGTTAGATTCGATGCGGTGGGGATAACATCATCAAATACAAGAGTAATAACAATACCAGATGCAAACATAACACTAGCAAGCACAACAGCCGCAAGTTCATCTGTAGCAGGACTTATGTCAGCCGCAGACAAAACTAAACTAGATGCAATAGAAGCAAGTGCAACCGCAGATCAAACTAATGCACAGATTGTAGCTGCCGTGGAAGCAGGTACTGATTCAAACACATTCACTGATGCAGATCATACTAAATTAAACGCAATAGAAGCAAGTGCAACTGCTGACCAATCAAATGCAGAAATTGTAGCTGCCGTAGAAGCAGGTAGTGACTCAAACACATTTACAGATGCTGATCATACTAAATTAAACGCTATCGAAGCAAGTGCAGATGTAACAGACACAACAAATGTTAATGCCGCAGCTGCAACAACTGTAGGTACAATCACATCAGGTACATGGCAAGGCACAACAGTAGCAGTTAATCAAGGAGGTACAGGTGTAACATCAAGCACAGGTACAGGAAGTACAGTTTTATCAGCTGATCCTGCATTAACAGGTACTGCAACAGCAGTAAACCTTACAATGTCAGGAAATCTTACAGTAAACGGAACATCTACAACTGTAGATACTGCCACATTAACAGTTGAAGATCCATTGATTAAATTAGCCAGTGGAAATAATGCCGCAGATTCTGTGGATGTTGGATTTTATGGTTTGTATGACGTAGGTGGTACAGACAAATATGCAGGAATAGTCAGAGATGCAAGTGACAGTGGTAAATTTATAGCATTTAAAGATCTTCAAACAGAGCCAACAACTACTGTAGATAAAACTGCAACAGGTTATGCAAAAGCAGTAATAGTAGCAGATATAGAAGGAGATGTAACAGGAGCATTAACAGGTAATGCATCAGGTCTATCTGCAACATTAGCAGTAGCAAGTGGTGGTACAGGTGTAACAGCAAAAACTGGAACAGGAAATGTTGTATTATCATCAAGTCCAACTTTAGTAACTCCAGTATTAGGAACACCAGCATCAGGAGCATTAACCAACTGTACTGCATTACCAGCAGCTCAGGTAGCACAAGGAACAATGGCTTCAGGTATGGTTATGGTAGCTCCAGTATTAGGAACACCAGCATCAGGAGTATTGACAAATTGTACTGCATTACCAGCAGCTCAAGTAGCACAAGGAACAATGGCTTCAGGTATGATTTTAGTAGCACCTGCTTTAGGAACACCAGCATCAGGAGCATTAACAAACTGTACAGCATTACCAGCTGCTCAGGTGTCTCAGGGAACAATGGCTTCTGGAATGATTTTAGTAGCACCTGCTTTAGGAACACCTGCAAGTGGAGTATTAAGTAGTTGTACAGCATTACCAGCTGCTCAGGTAACAGCAGGAACAATGGCTTCTGGTCATACTATACCAGATCCAACTTTAACATTTTCAATAAATGCACAAACTGGAACAACTTATACTCCAGTATTAGCAGATGCAGGTAAAATTGTAACATTAAATAACGGATCTGCAATAACATTAACAATTCCACCAAATTCATCAGTTGCATATCCAACAGGCAGTAGCCTCACATTCATATCAATAGGTGCAGGATTAACTACATTTGCTCAAGGATCAGGTGTTACAATAGCTAGTGCAGGTGGAACAGCAACAGCTCCAATCATCACAGCCCAACATAACTCTGCAACAGCTATTAAAATTGCAACAAATACATGGCAAGTGATTGGTGCTTTAACATAATGGAAAAATTAGATAGTCATATAAATAAATATAAAGAATTAAAAGAACCTCATACAGGTATTGGTTTTGGTGTAGTTAGTAGTTCTGGTGCAGGAGCTTCATACCTAATAGCAACAGGAGGAGCTGTAAATGCAGGAACACAAATTGGTTCTACAGATTACAAATATCATACTTTTAATTCAACAGGTAATTTTGTTGTTTCACAAGGAGGAGAAGCCGAATATCTTATTATATCTGGAGGTGCAGGTGGAGCACATTCTGTTGGGGGTGGAGGTGGAGCAGGAAGAGCCAAAACAAATTATGAAGGAACAGCTATTGATTTAACAGCTCAAACTTACGTTGTAACGATTGGTGCTGGAGCTGCACAAAATAATACAAATGGAACTATGGGAACTGATGGAAATGATTCACATATTAAAGATGCTTCAACTACTGATGTAATTAGATGCAAAGGTGGTGGTGGTGGTGGAATGGGTGGAACTGGTACGAATGAAGGTAGAACAGGAGGAAGTGGTGGAGGAAATGGTGGATATGGTGGTTCATCTGCTTCAGTTGGAGGTTTATCTAATGATGGAGGTTATAATGGTGGAGGAAGCCATGTATATGGTGGTGCAACTGGTTGTGGTGGAGGTGGTGGAACAGGAGAACATGGTGTAAGTGGTGGTATTGGTGGAAATGGAATATCTGGAAGGGGTGGACATGGTATGACTTCCTCAATCGATGGTACTTCTCTTCAGCGTGGAGGTGGAGGTGGAGGAAGCCATTGGAATGGAACTGCTAGTGCTGGTGGAAATGGAGGAGGATCTGCTGGTCATCGTGGTAGTGCTTCAGGTGCAGGAGATGCAAACACAGGAAGTGGAACTGGAGGAACTACACAGGTAGGTAATTCAACCTTAACACCCCCAGGTGCAGGTGGGTCTGGTATCGTTATATTGAGGTATAAATTCCAATGAGTCATTTTGCAGAAATTGATGAAAACAATATAGTGATTAGAGTTTTAGTTATTGATCAAGAAGTATTAGATAATGGTAATTGGGGAAACCTTGAAAATTGGATACAAACATCATATAATACACATTTAGGTATTCATCATATTCCTAATACACATACCCCTAGTGAAGATCAAACAAAGGCTTTAAGAAAAAACTTTGCTGGTATAGGTTTCAGTTATGATTCAGTATTAGATGCTTTTATTGCTCCTAAACCTTATGATTCATGGATATTAAATGAAACTACTTGTAATTGGGAAGCACCAGTAGACTATCCTAGAACTGATGTAAATTATTTATGGAACGAAGATTTATTAAAGTGGGATATTTTAGAGTATGTATGAATATAATAATAGTCGGTGGAGGAACAGCAGGTTATTTATCTGCATTAATGTTAAGCAATAAAACTGATTATAATATCACAATAATTAAGAGTCCTAATATATCAACAATAGGTGTAGGAGAAAGTACAGTAGGTAGTTTTATTGAAACATTAAGAGATCACTGTGGAATTAATATGGATGAATTTAATTTTTATGTTAGACCTATAACAAAATATGGTATAGAACTTGACTTTGGTTATACACCATTTCATTACACATTCGACTATGCATTTGATGTGATAGATTATAAAAGTAACCTACCAAATGGATTTAATTTCAAGGGTGGTAATTATGGAAACAGTAAGTTATCTAAATATATGATTGAGAAAATAAATGCACACCCTAATCCAGAGTCAACTGCATATCATATAGAAAATTCTTTATTCTTAGATTACTTGGAAAAAGTATTATTGATTAGAGGTGTTAAAATAATTTCAGAAGAAATAACAGATATTAAAAAAGATGGCAATATAATACAATTACTCAATAATAAATATGAAGCAGATTACTTCATAGATTGTTCAGGGTTTAAATCAATCCTCAGTAATTCAGAGTGGTATTCATATAATAATATGTTAATAAATGACAGGGCTTTGTTTTTTCAAAAACGTTTAGGTAATTCTATAAGACCTTATACAAAAGGAACCACAATGAATAATGGGTGGTTATGGGAGATTGATCATAATGATAAAACAGCTTGTGGATATGTATATTCATCAAACCATATAACTGATGAAGAAGCAAAGTTAGAAGCAGAATCAAAACTTGACATCACAATAGATAACTCTAGAATTATTAAATTTAAATCAGGCAGGTTAAAAGAACATTGGATAGGTAACGTAATAACATTGGGTAACTCAGATGGATTTGTAGAACCTTTAGAAGCATCATCTATTATGGTAATTTTGAAATTATCTAAAGATATTATAGATATTATTACTTATGGTAAAAATCAATATAATCTAATAAAAAAATATAATATATTTGTGAATAATTATCTTGATACAATAAGAGATTTTATATTCATACATTTTGCTTTCAATAAGAAACTTGATACAGAGTATTGGAAAGAATATAGAAGTAAATCAGGATTATTACAAAATGGTATAGGTGCAGATTTATTAGAATATTATAAACAAAACCACACCCATTTAAAATTTCTTAACCATGTATATGTAGAGGAGAATCCTTACGGGATAGATGGATGGTGGGCGTTGTTTAGGGGATTAGATGTGGTCAGATAAGAATAACTCACATATTTGAATAGTTACTTTAAATAATATACTTTTATACACAATACATGGTAGGAACATATAGACCAACATCATTTACAACCACGAGTTTTAACACAAGAGCACTAGTCACAAATACCAGTACTGAAAGATTTGATGTAAGAGCACATATTGCAGAAAGATTAGGTACATTAAGATTTTCTATTAGACAAATAGCACACGAGAATACATCATTTACTTCTACTTCATTTGATACAGATACATTCTTAAATACTGATATAACAACTGCGGATAAAACTTTCAGATTCTCTATCAGAGCTGGTAATATTAATGCACATTTTACTTCACGCTTTGATTTAAAAGGAGGAGTTATTCGTACATTAACAAGTAATATTTCCATAGTAGGAGAGATATTAAAATCATTAACAGTAAGAGTAGGTATTGCAACTACCATATCAAATACCATTACAAACTTATTTAATCTTAGACAGGCAATAACAAAAACTGGTACTAACAGATTTGATATAAGAACTATAGTTGGAAAATTAGGAAGTTATATTAATACGTCATTTACTACAAATTCATATAATATATCAGATTTATCTAAAAGATTTAATTTTGTTATAAGAGAGAAAGTTACAGAAACGTCTACAAGTAGATTTAATTTAATTTCACAGATTTCAGAATCATTAAGTGGTCTATTTGATATAAGAAGTGCAATAATAGATACATTAACTGTTAGAGTAGGTATTTTACAAACAGTATCAAACATTCTTAGAAACAGATTTGATTTAATTGGTCAAGCAACATCAACATTAACTAACAGATTCCGTATAACAACTATAGTACCAGTAAAAACATTAACAAACCGATTCATATTAAGACAAACTGTATCTGACACATTAACTGTATTAGTAGGTCTTAAAGAAATAGTTACAAGACTTCTTACTACCAGGTTTGATATAAGACAAATTATTATAGGATTACCTTCTTTCGTTTCAACTGGATTTTCAACTACATCCTTTACGTTAACAAATGGAACTATACCTCAATTAACATCTTTATTTGATGTTGTAGCAGTTCTTGCAAGAAAAACAAATACATTTAGATTCCATATTAGACAATCAGTATCTGATACAGTAACTAACAGATTTGATTTAAGACAGGCAATAACTGATGTTTTAAGTATTAGAATAGGTCTTGCAACACAGTTATCTAAAACTCTTACAAATATATTTAATCTTAGACAGGCAATAACAAAAACTGATACTAACAGATTTGATCTAAGAGAAAAATTATCTAATACTCTTACAAACCAGTTTATAATAAGACACCTAATATCTGATATTTTAACAGGTAGATTTGATCTTAGACATGCAGTTACTGATATATCAATAGGTAGATTCCAAATGGTTTTAACTGCTTCAAATACATTAACAGCCATATTCCATATAAAATTCTTGTTAAGTAATACACGAATAGTTAGAACTATGTCTTCATCATCAAGAAGAGTTCGCACTACTCGCTCCTCAAAGAATGTAAAATCTTTATAAGATACAACATAGTTGTAATATTATGAGTATGTTTATGCGTAAAAGAGACATAGAATTTGTTGAAAAAGTGGGGAGTAGAAGAACATTAACACTAACACTAACAGATGACACAGGAACAGTAGTAGATATGTCATCAACTACATCATATAATTCAGGTAAATGGAAGGTATGGAAGCCAGATGGTACACTCTTAATAGATGGTACTCTTACATTTGTTACTAGGTCTGCTGGTCTTGTTTCTTATACTTTAACTGCCGCCAATACAGTCATAGCAAATGCAGGTGTCTGGGAAGGAGAAGTTGAGATATTAGATGATTCTTCAGTTATGACAATACAGTCAACTACATTCACTTTTACATTATTAGAGTCATATTAGGCTAACATTTATTAACAATACCTGTATTTATATCACATGGTATTAAATAAAACAGTTGAAGATAATGCATATTTTGCTTTTAGAAAATCACAAATGAAAGCAATGCATACAGAAAGATTAGGTGTAATACACGTTTCAGATTTAATTAAACCTTGTATGAGAAATGTCATGTATAGTAAAAACACCCCTGATGAATACAAAACTATGGATACAGAAAACATGAAATCACTTTATTTTGGTCAGATATTACATTCTGCAAGTGATGTTGCAGAAGAAGATAAACATGAAATGTTCCTTGCATATGATTATGTTAAAGATGTAGCATTGACATACGAAGAAGCAAAAAAGATTCCACAAGACGATGCTAGACAATTGGATATAATTTATGGAAGTATAGATGATTTAATAGAAGTTGATGGAGAATATATCATCTGTGATAAAAAAACTACTGGTTCAATAGAATATTTTCAGAAACATAATTCAAACGCTTCTGATTCACATATGGCACAGATTAATTGTTACAGAGTTTTACTAAATAAATGCTATGATATGGATGCAAAGAAAGGATGTGTTATTTATGTATCTAATTCTGTATCAAAAGAGAAAAGAGATAAACCTACACCAATATCATTCGTATTAAAGAAACCTGAAGAGACATTAAAAGCAATGATAATCAATTCAAATGTAATAAAAGACTCCTTAACATCTGGAGACTTACCTGACCGACAAAGAAATTACTTATGTGATGGAATGTGTGAGTATGCAAGTAAGTGCTTTTCTACGTTTGGAGAAGACTAGTGAAAATAATATCTCCTGAATGCCATACTCATAGACACTTTGACTGTCCTATAATAAGAATTGATATAAAATGCGAATGTTTATGTCATAAGATATCAGGAGAATAATATGATATATCCTGCTTGTAAAGACAGTAAACATAAAACTTGCCCAAAACAGTATGCTGGATTAGAACCTTGTAGGTGTGAATGTCATAAAGATTTTTGAGCCAGTAAACAGTATAAGAGTTAATACGCCAAAAGGTAAAGCAAGAATTTGGTTAGTAACTGAATATGGTATGGAGACTTCAAAATTATTTACTTGTATATTAGATGATGGTCATATATGGGAGTTTACAAATTCTCAAATAACTGTTGAAAAAAATCCAACCTCTACAGGAGTTTGGAATTGAAAATACCAATAAGTGAAGACTGTAGAAGATGTAAACGTAAAGCTGAATTATTAAAGTTATTTGTTGAAGACTTATGAAAGTATATTTCAATGCTAATAATAAAGCAACCAGGCAGGCGTTGATAGACTGTGGAGTAAAAAATGTAATGGTTGCTCATAAATATGCATATGCTAGTATTGATTCATATCGTGACAATTTTGAATCTTTGTTTGTAGTAGCAGGTGTGAAGGGAAATAAAGAAAAATATCGTGAATGGCTGATAAAAAACAAGTTAAAATATGACTATGCTACACAGTTTGATATATATTATGATATGGAAGGCACTATAAAATGCCTAAAAGAAGAAAGAGATATGGGAATAGATTGGACTATACCAGTTTTACAACAAAACTACCTACAACATATTTCTAGATTGAAACCAAAAAGAGATGACTATGTTTGTTTGGGGGAGATAAAAGGAAGAATAGAAATGGAAGATCAAATAAAGAAACTACCACCACTAAAATACCACGGTCTAGCAAAAGGAAACTTTATCAAAAGAAATAAAATGTTTGAATCAATAGACACATCAGCATGGATATCAGCCGCAGTATCTAAGAAGACAGAAATATGGATGAATAACAGTACTATATCAATGTATTTTGGAAACAAAGGTAAGGGAATGGTTTCACAACTTCAATATTATTTAGAAAAATATAAAGAGAATTTAGAAATCATAGGAATTACAAAACAACAGGTGTTAGATAATGAGTATAATGCTCTTTTAAAACTACCTTTTGCAGTATTATTCATGCCTATGTGTAAATCTTTCAACATTTATGATGCGAATTTCAAATAACTTTATATACAACTATACTAAATAAATATAGGTTGTCAGGGATTACCCTTAAACGGTAGCCCTCTTAAACCCGTTCTATCAGGTCGATAGTGAATAAGCACGTAAGACTTATTCCTTCCCTTTGGGAATTAAAAACATCTAAAAATATAACTATCTGATATATGACATCCCTTAATATGAAATACTGGTGATGGTTTATTCCATCCATTTTCTCCATATATTTTACCAATCATGACTAAATCTATATATGTGACAGATAA
>Ga0209402_10000359_pt1 | contig 57307 bp, 54 predicted proteins | sample ArcticOcean_MG_C_3_FD_187437 | JGI IMG/M metagenome (GOLD analysis project Ga0209402, IMG submission 187437) | Marine microbial communities from western Arctic Ocean - ArcticOcean_MG_CB8_126 (SPAdes) (version 2) | ecosystem: Environmental > Aquatic > Marine > Oceanic | place: Arctic Ocean... | reverse complement strand
CAGTATTTGCCCCGAAGCTAAAAAGTTTACTCAAAGCCACTGACCAAATTATCTGACCCTTAAAACCACTCAATTCCTCGGGTTGGGGCCATTATTGAGGCTTCTGAAGATTACCATTTATAAAGCCTCGAGATAAACATTAATCGAACGGTTGTTCGATAATTATCCTCTTTCATATCATGACGTAGGAAGAGCCAACCAAATCAGGGTTTGTTAAGGGCTCTTTCATTGCCATTACACCATCAGAATAGATTTGATTGTCCAAATAAGGTATTCTTCGACTACGATTTAACACGCTGAAATTCCTTCTAATTATTGCAATCAGACTGTTTCGTAGGAGCTGTCATGCAGATACTTAAGATTACAAAATCGGCCTTATTAATTCTTACTCTTTTTGGCGTAGTTGCCTGCAGCTCCACCAGTGATGAAGTTGATTCTGCTGCTCCCGTTGCGGCGGCAGGGGAATCCGGAATTGATGCCACTACTCGGCGATCACAAGAGCTGGAAGCCGAGGCTCGCGCAAGAGCAGCCGCCGCTGAAGAACGCATGATGCAAGCCGCCTTAAATACTACAGTTTTCTACTTCGATTTTGATGTCGCTGAATTTCGACCGGCAGATCGGGACATACTAACTTTTCACGCTCGCGAACTAGCGACTAATCGAAATAAGAGTATACGCTTGGAAGGCCATGCCGATGAACGTGGTACGCGTGAGTACAACATCGCTCTAGGAGAACGTCGTGCATCTAGTGTAATGAATTATCTGATAGTAAATGGTGCTGCCAGATCGCAGATAGAAACGGTTAGCTACGGCGAAGAGCAACCAGAAGATCGCGGCCAGGGTGAAGCTAGCCACCAACGTAATCGACGTGTGGTAATAGATAGCGAGTAAACGAAAACAGAAGTGTGTGAGAAAGTAAAGCCGGACATTGATCCGGCTTTTTTGTGCTCTCGTCTGAAATACTAGAGCAGATGGTGAAAGGTTATTCAGACAGCTTAACCACCATCTGCAGCCAGATACCTAAGCCTTCAACTCTAACTTCAAAACTTCCCCCATTCTCCTCAGTGCTTGCATGCCTGCAGAGATACCTCCAGCAAATGAAATAAAGCCATGGATCATATCGGTGTAACAAACATGCTCTGTGGATATGCCAAACTGCTGCAAACGCCTTGCGAAGGCTTCCCCTTCATCTCGCAAAGGATCAAATCCTGCCGTCATCAGCCAAGTTGAAGGAAAGTGGTTTAAATCACAGTTAAGAAAATCCAATTCGGGCGCAAATGCTTGTTCCGGTGATTCTAGATAGTGACTGCGAAACCAACTCATTCCTGCCTTTGTCAAAAAATAACCGTCGGCAAATTCTGTAACTGATCCATGCCGCATCGCGAGATCTATCGAGGGATAAATTAGCAATTGAAATGCAGGAACGGGAAATTGATGACGCTTACATGCGAATACAACGCCAACTGTTAAGTTACCACCTGCACTATCACCACCAACAGCGATGCGATTTTCGTCAATGCCCAGCTCTCCAGCATGATTTCTTACCCATTCATAGGCGAAGAATCCTTCTTCATGGATCTCCTTGATTTTTGCTGTCGGAGCCAACCGATAATCTACAGAAATAACAATACAGTTACTTAGTAAAGCAAGTTGTTGGGTCACCGTATCATATTGATCAATATCACCAAGCACAAAACCACCACCATGATAATAAATCAGTGCCGGGCGCTGTCCTACTTGCTGGTTCTTGGCTTTATAAATTCTAAGTGCCATCGTCCCCTCTCGATTGGAGATCTCAAGGTTTTCGATACTTTCTAACTCGCAAGCTGGCGGAGCAAAAGGATTACCACGCTCAGCTCTAAGAGCTCGGGCATCTTCAGGGCTTCCATCTTGCATCTGGGGAAGGCGCGCAGAGGCATTTGCCACTTTCTGAGCCATAGGATCTAATTGTTCGGCGCTCATGGCCTGCTCACTAATAGTTTCAGTCATTCTGCTTGTTTCTCCATTAGCGAGGCAGAGCTAACACTGCGAATAGGCAACAATTAAAATCAGTAATCAATTTAAAAAAAGGTGTTCTTCGGCTTAGCTGGTTCAAATCCAACTAACCAAATAAATCCAGTGAATAGCGCATACCCCGGCACCACATACATGGCGATGTTAGCGATTGATTGACTGGTGAATTCCAAGAGTGCCAGCAGCCCATAAAGAGCCATCCCTGCAACATGGGCGATAAAATAATAATTAATAAATGGCATGCTATTGCGTGTCAATGGCCAAGGCCTGCATAAAAACATCCACCGAAGGCCAACTAGTAAACCAAATAAATCAGTAGGCCAGAACAGTAATAAATTTACGTTATGGTGTAAATCTAAATGCTCCGATACAAACCAACTCCCTAACATCAGAATACCATAAACACCGCTGAACAACGCAGTAACAATCCCTAAGGCGCCCAAAAGACGAAAACTAATACCTTCAAATTTCAATCCTATCCGCGCATGAGTAGCATAGAAGGGCATGGGGATTTTTTTCAACATCAAGCATAAAAATAGAACTGGAGCGATGAGAATAATTGAGGCAAAAAGATAAGGGTCGTTGTCTATCGTTGGTGGGGGGAATTCCATTATAGTTTGTGAATCCGTAAGCAGCATTTGCAGCTCACCATTTTCAGCAACATTAGATCCCAACATGGATAAACTCTCACGAAGATTAAGTGGCAAAAACATTTCTTCATATTCCGAAATCCTCCGATCGAGATTGCTATTAGTTAGAACATCTAATGAAAACCCAATCACAGCTACTGATTGATAATGATCTTGCATATGATCTCGAAAAGTCTTATCAGTTTCGCCAACTAAAGTTTGAGAAATTTGCCCATCTAGCGCCTCATCCAAATAATCCCTAACCTTAGTAGTGCAATTGTCAAAGAAATATTGATAGGGATACACTAAATTTTCTGGCTCGATATTCCACAGCAATCGTTTATAAAGAATTTCTTTTTGTGGAAGGCTTAGATTAATTTTGTCCTGCCAGACTGACCGTTGCTGGCCACGATACATGGCAAATTCTTGACTCGGCGATCTTGTATCGAGTTGGTAATTCATAACCCCTTTGAAAAAATTATAGGAAAACGAAATCATCCCGCCACCAAGGTCGAAAACACCCCAGTTAAAAATTCTATCAGTACCGGTATTCTCATCGAATACTCTGAGCGCCGTGTGCCCGAAATTATCGTAGACCTGATCCCCGACGTCCACCGTAAGCAGATAGAAGTGCACCGCATTTAAATCTGTGGGCACTTGATAACCTTCAGTCGAAGGCAGAGCCGCTGCCATGAGCTGAGCCGATAGTGAGCTTGCTACTAGAAACACACAGATACATAGACAGGAGAATGTCGGTAATCGAAGAGATTTCTTAGATATTTGCTTAGCGCCGAGGTGGAGAGACTTCATATTGGCTTTACAATGGCTTATTCAAGCCTTCCTTCAGCCTCGATGGAATTAACGAGGCTGTGCAAAATTATAATCCTATCAAAGATTTAGAATTGAGCAAGGAGCGAGATGAAGATTAAGCGGGCATAAAAATTCTTCCCTTCTTTCCGCCACGAATCGAATGAGGGTTTGCAGGTATTATTATAAGATAATTGAAGTATAGGTTCTGCGAGGAACGACCTATTTTATGACAAATCCGCAATAACAAGAAGATAACTAATCATTCCTGAACTGAATCTGAGCAAAGTAGAATGGAATAGGAGCCAGAGGCTATCGTGATAGTATTTAACGTAAAATTCAGTATCATTAGTAATACTCAACCGTTAGCAGGAAAAGATCACATAGAGAAGAAGCAATAGACGATGGATTCTCGAAAACTAGGCGATTTGACTGTCTCGGCTCTAGGCTTGGGTTGTATGAGCATGTCTCAGGCTTATGGTGTTGCCGATCGCCAAGAATCTGAGCGCTGTCTTCATCAAGCACTGGATAGTGGCTATACTTTCCTCGATACTGCCAGCGTCTATGGCCTAGGACACAACGAAACCCTGATCGGCGAAGTGCTAAATTCGAGACGACAGGAATTTGTTCTGGCAAGCAAATGTGGAATCATTAATCGAGACGGCAAGCGCGGCGTCGACTGCACTCCGGAAAACATAAAAAAAACTTGCGAAGAGAGCTTGAAACGACTCAATACTGATGTGATTGACCTTTACTACCTGCACCGACGGGACTTCAATGTCCCTATCGAAGAGAGTGTTGGAGCTCTGGCTGATTGTGTGAAAGACGGCAAAATTCGCCACATTGGCCTATCTGAAGTTTCTGCCACGACTATCAAGAAAGCCCATGGCGAACATCCTATTTGCGCCGTCCAATCCGAATATTCACTGTGGACCCGAGACCCGGAAAATAATGTCTTGGACTGTTGTAAGAAGTTGGGCATCGGCTTTGTCCCTTTTAGTCCTCTTGGTAGAGCTATTTTATCTGGCGTGATTCGAGATATGTCTACTTTAGAGTCTGAGGACATGAGGCAAACTATGCCCCGCTTTCTCGGAGATAATTTCACCCAAAATTTAAAGCTGGTAGACGAATTGGAAATTATTGCCCAAGAGAATAGCTGTACACCATCCCAGCTCGCCTTAGCTTGGGTATTGGCACAAGACGATGATTTTGTTCCCATCCCTGGAACCAAACACGTGAAGTATGCGATAGAAAATGCCCAGACGCTGGACTGTAAAATAGCTGAAAGGGATTTGGCTAAACTTGGGCAGCTTTTTGAAAATAAAGTGCGCGGGGATCGTTACGCGGAATCACAAATGATCTCACTGGATACCGACTAATAATTGAAAATTCTTGCTCTCCTGACTAACCTTTAGCGGAAGAAATCAGTATTTCCATAGTTAATATTATTTATAGAGCTTGCGGAAACTTCACTTCTTGCTTTCAACTGCCGTACTGTTGCACAGTCTCGTTTACGAATATTACTTCCTATTTTCTTTTCAGAACTACACTGTATCTTATCCCAGGGCCCTGCTGTTTCATTGTAAACTAAAATTTCTCCATCACTCCAGGCCGAGTAGTCAGTCGCCATAGTGCAGGAAGAAAAACTACCCAAAGCTAACATTAAAACGAATAAGTTTTTCATGCTTCACACCTAATTTAATTACGACGTTAATTAACAGGGTTCCAGTATATATCCATCATGCTTGTCCAGACTAGCAATTTGCATGGTTTTCAAAAAGATCTTCAACTCCCTACTTCTGTACTGTTCTTAGCTTTTTTTCCAGCTGCCCTAACGGCAGCTCCAAAACCGATATTCGCCCATAGTGTCATCAATTCAGAATTTCCATCGTTTCAGCCAGCGCTTGAATGTATGACATCTTTAACTCTTTACCTTGTTTGCTATACACAAAAGGGGGCAAGCCGAGCGCATCAAACTCATTGCTATTTTCTTCGTCTGTTTTCAAATACAGCTCATTACCTGCAATTAAACCAAACATTTTTTTGGATGTAACCGGCCCAATGCCCTGCATAAGATCAATCACATAAGCGGCGAAGGCTTTCTCTCCAACACTGATTGTCATTAGTCTTTACTCGTTAAAATGCTATGATATCTAGCTTTAAAATCCATGCGATTAAAAATTATATCACCGCGAGAGGAACGATAATATGAATGGTGCAACAGCGCTGATTGAAACACTAGCCGATAGCGGAGTCGAATTCTGTATCGCTAATCCTGGTACATCTGAAATGCATTTGGTACAGGCACTCGATGCCGTCCCTAAAATGAAATCCGTATTAGCATTATTTGAAGGTGTATGCACTGGTGCGGCCGATGGAGTTGCTCGGATGACTGGCAAACCCGCTGCTACTCTGCTCCATCTGGGACCAGGCATGGCGAATGGAATAGCCAATTTACATAATGCTAGGCGTGCAAATTCGCCGATGATAAATATCATTGGTAACCACCCGAATTATCATGTGGGTTTTGATGCTCCTCTTACTTCTGATATTGATACTTTAGCTAAGAATTTTTCCGGCTGGATAAAGTCTTGTTCCACGAGTGAGACCTTGGCGCAAGATGGCGCCGATGCTTATACTGCCTCCCTTAAGCAAACTCCAGGCTCTCTTGGACAAATCTCTACACTTATCATGGGGGCAGATGCCGCATGGGGAGACTCCGTGGGTAAAGCTGCCCCGAATCCAATCCCTAATCGCGCAATTGTTGATGATTATGTAATTGAGAAAATGGCTAAGACTATCGAAGCGGGCGGCAAGACCATCCTCTTGCTAGAACATCAAGCAACCGAGCAGGCAGCCATGGAATTCGCTGCAAAAATTTCCAGTAAGACTGGCTGCAGACTTTCTAACGGAACCTTTCCTGGACGAGTCGATGGAGGTCCAGGCAGAGTTGCAGTGGAACGTCTACCCTATTTTCCAGAACAGATTCTCAGCACACTCGACGGAACTGAAAATTTAATCCTCGTTGGTGGCGAAATCCCAGCGAGCTTCTTTGCTTACAGGGGTATACCAGGACAATTGATTCCTGAAGGTTGCACTGTAAGTCGACTTACCTCTATCGAAGAAGATGCAATAGACGCCTTGGAGAGACTTGCTGACAGACTGGGAGTAAGTAATGAAACAATAAATCAGTTTGAAAAAATTGAAATTGCCAAACCATCTGGTGAGCTAAATACGAAAACAATTATTCAATCTATCGCTGCGACACTGCCAGAAGAAGTTATTGTGTGCACTGATTCTGGTGGCGGCAATGCTGCTTATCCATATTGCCAAAATACTTCGCGGAATAGCTGGCTGTCCCTAACCGGTGGCGCGATTGGGCAAGGTGGACCTTGTGCAACTGGCGCCGCGCTAGCTTGCCCAGACCGACCGGTACTCGCACTTTTGGGAGATGGCGGAGCAGCCTATACCATCCAGGCCTTATGGACCCAGGCACGGGAAAATCTAAACGTGACAACGGTTATATTTGCCAACAATTCATACAACATACTGGATGTCGAATACGGGCGCTTGGGAGTTACCGATGTGGGTAATATTGCCGCGAGTCTGTTTGATATTGGTAATCCTTCTATTGATTGGGTTTCACTGGCGAAAGGATTCGGCGTTCCTGGTGGTAAAGCAGACACAGGAGAAGAACTTTGCGCCTTGCTTGAACAAAGTTACGGGACACCTGGTCCTTTTATCATTCAAGCTAATGGAGAGATAAAACGTTAGCTTGTTTCAGTAGTCCACTTAAAATTCTTCTGAATGCGGCCTAGCTTGCCATAAAAACTGTCATAATTCGCATTCGCTTTCTCGTCATTTGGAAAGAGAATGGTGAGCAGGGGCACCACAATCATTGGGAAGATAAACGTAGCAAACGCTGGATCACTCCAGGCACCTATCTGATTGTAAAGCTCGTGGTACCACTGGGCGAATCCACCAGCATTGGCATTCTCGGGGCCGTCGAATAGCACATTAAACAACCACATAGCCAGACCGCCGGCAAAGCCCGAAGCCATGCCGTAAAACGCCGCTTTCTCCGATGTTCGACGCCAATAGAGCACGAAGCCAACTGCAACCGCTGGCGGCACCACAAGGGCGAATGCAATAAGCACCAACCCCAATACGGAAGTGATATTCCCCAGCCCGGCAACCAGTGCAGCACCAGAACCATAGATAACGGCAACAACTTTATACCATCGTAGTTGTTGTTCCTCTGAAAAGTTTTTAGAAACTGGAATCCAATCATTAACAAACATAGTTGAACTGGCTAATAAGATAGGCACACCTGAAGAGATTACTGCAGCCAATACGGCAGCCAAGGCAATGCCTCCAAGAATTTCACCACCTTCTAATGCCAATCTGGCAATATTTTCGTAGCCGCTTAATCCTTCTTCCGACCCGTATGCCGCCATGGTTAAGATCCCGATAAAGCCGGCAATTAAAGGCATTAGGGCGGCAATTACCCCGGCACCGAAAAATCCTGGAATCAAATAGTCTTCCTTGGCTGCAGAGCTTGCATAGTTACAATAAACGGAAGCAGCAGGTGTATGGATTGTTGCCGAAATAAACATAGCAATTATGGTGGCAAAACCAATTCCCGTAAAACTCCACCACGCGACTTCATCAGCTCCGGATGCAACAAGTTGCTCAGAGGTACGCTCAACCACTACTTCCCAACCACCCATGTTGTTCATGGCTATTACACCAACTAATAACAGTCCAAAAATGATCACGGAACAATGCACAATGTTTGCATAAGCGGTTCCTTTCAAGCCACCAAAAACAGTAAAGGAAATAATTAAGAAAGCGCCTATGGCAACACCAACAGGGAATGGAATAAAGTTGTCAGTGACCCCCGATATGATAGTGCCAATAATATAAGGCTCAATAATATTCACTATTAAATACTCAGCCTGCACACAAAGACTTGTTAACCACTGGCAACGGTAAGAACCAAAGCGATGGTCAAAAACCTGGCCAACACTAACAACTTTGAGCCGACGATAGGGAATAACGAAGAATAAACCAACCAGAAATAGTGCAGCGAAGGAATTAAAGCTGTACCACATGTGACCAACACCTTCAGCGATTACATCGCCAGCAACGCCGTAAGTACCTGCTCCCCCTATTCGAGTACCTGCTGCGCCAGCAGCAATCAAGAATATCCCTAATGTACTACCCCCAATCGCCCAATCAGAAGCACTACCCTTTTTTCTATTTAAATAAAGCCCATAGACAACAAAAGCGCCGAGATAGAGAATTATGACGATGTAAGTGTTATTCATGCATAGCTCCAGATAAAGGGATTTTTTTGATCTTTTGACATTGCTGGCGGTCTGATTTGCATCAATAAAATGTGTAAGGGCTTCGGCATACTACACCATCGCAGGATGGAGTATCCACATTCAGGAGTGCAACCAGAAGTGCTATTGATTTCGCTTGTTCACAATCACTCAATGGAATGTTAATTTCCTAGCTCCATCCAGATACTAACTGTTGCACTTAGTGCGACTGCTATGTCAGTTTTTCCCCAAGGTTAAAATTCTATGTCAGTTACCGATCCCGGCTCAAACGAATGGTTGGCCCAAGTGAACGAAGAAATAATCGATGCGGGTCGCCCCATAATCGACCCACATCACCATTTATGGAAAAGTCGCTTTAATCGCAACTACTTATTACCTGAGCTATGGTCTGACACCGGCAGCGGGCATAACATTATCAAAACTGTCTTTATGGAGTGCCGAGCTTTTTACTTACGAGAGGGGCCAGAACATATGCGACCCATTGGTGAAACCCAATACATTTCCAAGTTGGCCAAACAAAGTTCTGAGCCGGCAAATGACAATACTGCTATTGCCGGGATAGTTGCTCATGCCGATCTAACTCTAGCAGGAAATTCCGAGGAGTTATTAAATGAAGTATTGGACCAACACGAAGCTATTGCGGGCGGATTATTCAAAGGCATCCGTCATTCGGCGGCCAGAGACAAACGACCAGAAGATTTATTTATCGTTAGTGACGCACCAAACTATCTTTACGGAAAAGAATCCTTTCGAAAAGGTATTAAAGTTCTAGCGAGCAGAAACCTAACTTACGATTCTTGGCACTATCACCATCAAAATCTCGATTTTCTCGCTCTGGCAAGAGCAGTCCCTGATTGCATTATGATATTGGATCATTTTGGTACTCCGTTAGGAGTAGGTATCTACAGATCCAACCGTGATCAAATATTTCAACAGTGGAAAGAAGATATAGCTGAGCTGGCGAAATGTGAAAATGTTTATGCGAAATTGGGAGGCCTAGCAATGCCAGATAATGGCTTTGATTGGTTCCTAGGTCAATGCCCGCCAAGCTCCGACGTCTTAGTGCAGCATCAGGAGAAGTATTATCACCACACAATTGAATGTTTTGGTGCAGAAAGATGTATGTTTGAAAGCAATTTCCCTGTAGATCGACTTTCGATTAACTATCACACCTTGTGGAATGCTTTCAAAAAAATGACCTCGGATTTCAGCGAATCAGAAAAGCATTCTTTATTCTTCGGTACAGCGGAAAAAGTCTACTCATTGCGAGCGGATTGCTAAAAAATTTAAACTTAAGGGTTGGTTTGCTTACCCAATTGGGCAGATTCTTTATTCAGGATTCAAGGCGAATCCGTTTTATTACTCCGCTACTATTCAGTATGATTTTTTCATTAACTCTGAGCTCACAACGTACAAACACGATTGAACCACCCCGCTTCAATACCTTTGCGTGACCTTCAACTAAATCCCCTAACTGGGCAGGCGCAATAAATTCGTTACTACAACTCACCGTCAAGACGCTTTGAGCATTTGAGCCGCCATTAGCTCCCAAACAGAGTGTGTAATCCGCAAGAGCCATCATTATGCCACCATGAAGTGTATTATGAGCATTACAGTGATGTTTCCGCACGCGAAAAGCCGACCTTGGGTTCTCTCCTTCCATGACAAAGAAAAACGGACCAAGGTTGTCTTCAGCTGTGTCACCCACCCAGTGCTGATAGTGGGCACCAATATCATAATCTTCCGGTTTAATGGTCATTAACTGTCCATCACCTTTACTGCGAAATCCCTCGATAAGGAATCAATCATCACTATCACCTGGCACTGCTATATCGAAAACTGCCCCTATTATTTTAAATGGGGCCTTTGCAACTTCGATAGTCGTATCCACGACAACTCCTGCCGCGGTACCGACACAAGAAACTAAAAATATAAAGCTCAAGATCAACACAAAACTACGGATTATTCTTAGACGAATTCTAACATCGTTGCTTTTACTCATAGTTTCAACTCCCAATAACCAACATCAATAAATTTTCCAAAATTCTGCTCAACTTCATCGAATCGACCAATGTGGACGAATCTCAGTTTCTCATGCAGAGCAATACTGACTTCATTTAGCAAGGCAATTCCAGCGATTAAGACATGTATCGGCGTCTTTCTGTAATCATCAATAAGTCTTTTATATAAAGCTGTACCTCAGCATTAACCCAATGAATCAGGATACAGATAAATACTAACTTCTCTGGTATATCTGCATGCAGTGCGAGACTTCCATAAATCGGTATAGGAATAAGCTAAAAACTCCTCGTTCTCTGTTAATAAGAAAAAGGGTCTGTCAGCATAAGTCATGCGATTCGCTTCCGCATCATCTCGATGCTGACTGTTTCTTCTTCATAAGTAATGGTAGTGCTTTTTATATACCGGTTATAAATCGTAGAGATCGCAGCAGCATCACTGCTCACAAATAGAAATCTCTACTTTGTACTTTGATAGAAGGGTTGAATTGCCTCGAGGCCAACACCGTTATCAATTAACTCTTTAAAATCATCCGCCAGTTCTGCGCTTCTATTGAGCACAACTTGCCAATAAGCAAGTCTGGCTTCGTGGCCCAGCATATTAAAATCTTTGCGATCCGGAATCTTCCCGTAAGGCAGGGAGTCGACAAAAGATTGCGATGGAACAACTAGAACCACATTGTGAAAATTAGCCGCATTCACGCTACGCCAGGGAAGATGCTTATCAAACCATCCTGGAATCACTTTAGGCGAAAAATGTGGGTAGAGCACCAGATCTGAACCACGATGAAAGAGAAAGTCGAAGTGGTAGTCCGTTATGCCTCCATCCCAATACTGACCTCTTGGTGCACCAGCGATATCCCTAACTCCATCTAAAATGAATGGGATAGAGCCACTTGCTATCATTACATCGAATACGTTTTCTTCAGTAAGTGATATCAACTTAGTATCTAGATCAGATACCTCAGCCCAGGGTGACAGTTGTCCCATATTTGTAAAAATTATACGTTGATAAAATAGTGACAATGTCTTTCTGCTTATAGCATTGGCAAGGGCCGAAGTCGCAAGAGCAATAAACTGGAGCGCCCTACTCGTCGATGAACCAAATCCCTTGCATCTATCAGTAACTATATGAGTGCGAAAGACTTCGTTATTAATGATTTCCTTTATACCTTCAGCCCCTAATACTTCCGCTAACATTGCCCTCGCTTTTTTCGTTATCTCGGCGGTGGTGGGTTTCGCAGAGTATTGCTCCAAGCTGTAGATCGAGGCCAGTCGCTCAACGGCAGCAACCGGGTCGGCAAGCGCTAAACAGCAAACTCGCCAGGCACCAGCTGAGGAACCGAGAGTGACTAGGGGGTTATCTCGTCCAGCAAAAAACTCACCGAATAGGTACCTATCCAGTCCGTAGAGTACGAACCACTTCGGACCACCACTAGCTCCAACTAGCGTCGATATCTGATTTGCATTCAAACCATCACGTCGAATAATTTCGAGCGCAGTAGGCCCGGCATAAATTGAGAGAGCTGACATAGACCAGAGATGATATAATTGCAGACCCAATCAATCCACTACCTTGATTCTGTTTCCCATTAACAAAAACATCGAAAAGTGCAACTCGTCTAAGGCCTAATGAAACTTCCACTGAAACACGATCGTAAATCACTGCTCTATCTTTTGGCGATCGGTAATACCCTCGCATTCGCGACATGGTCAGTCATGCTCAATAATTTTGTAGTAGAGCAAGCAACGTTCACTGGAGAAGAAATTGGGATGTTGCACAGCATCCGGGAAGTACCTGGATTCTTAGCATTCACTGCGATCTTGGTAATGGTTTTTATTCGCCAACAAACTTTCGCCATTCTATCCTTACTAACTCTTGGTATCGGCACAGCCATTACTGCTCTCTATCCCAGCGCTCTGTGGCTCTACTTCGCCACGGTCATTATGTCTTTTGGCTTCCATTATTTAGAAACATTACATAATTCCTTAAGTCTCCAATGGCTGAGCAAAAGTGAGGCTCCAAAGGTATTAGGTCAGTTACTGAGCGTCCGTGCATTTTGTAATCTCACAGTATTAGGTGGCTTGTATATTTATTTAATGTTCTTTCCAGCAAATTATTTACTAATATATATGCTGGCAGGCTTAGCATCGATATTGATTGCAATTTACTGTTTTACTGCAGTAAGTCATTTTGAAGATGATGTCGTGCAGAAAAAAGAATTGTTTATGCGAAAACGATATTGGCTTTATTACCTACTAACTTTTCTAGCCGGTGCCCGACGACAAATTTTTGTAGTCTTCGCCGGATTTCTGCTCGTAGAAAAATTTAATTTTCCGATTGAAAATGTAGTAATGCTGACTCTAGTCAATGCAGCTCTCACTTTTTGGTTAGCTCCCAAGATAGGACGCCTAATCAGTTTCATCGGAGAGCGGCGAGCACTTACGCTGGAATATGTGGGTCTTATTATAGTTTTTGTTAGCTATGCTTTTGTGGAAAGCATTGCTGTGGCTATTGCTCTGTATTTACTCGATCATCTGTTTTTTGGCATGGCTATCGCTATTAAAACCTATTTCCAAAAAATAGCTGATCCAGCTGATATCGCAGCGACGTCGAGCATCAGTTTCACCATTAATCATATAGCAGCGGTAGTCTTGCCTGCTTTACTGGGGATTGTTTGGGTTATTAATCATAGCGCTGTGTTTCTGATCGGAGCCGGTATTGCCGCCTGCTCACTACTCCTATCTCAATTGATACCAAATGACCCCAGGCCAAGCCTCGAAACCAGATTATTAAACACCAGCACAACCCTGCAGCAATAGCCCCGTTTTTCGGTGCTCTCAGCATCATTCTTAACGTTTCTTAACCTAACTTCACTTACCGTCAGGCGCCGTTTTCCGTAACTTTGCACCTATTCTCTAGGAAATCACCTCTACAATTGATATCAATCACAAAAATTATGCAAAACCCATACAGGCCCCACAAACTAGCCTTAGGCATTCTGCTGGGAGCCAGCTGCATTGCCATGCAGCCTAGCCTTGCCCAAAACGACTCTAACTCTGCCGAGTCAGCTGATACCAATATCGAAGAATTGGTCATATGGGGGCGATCGCAGCTGCTGCTGGGAATTGCAAATTCTGCTTCTCAAGGCGTGGTTGGCTATGATGACTTTTCCACACGACCCCTCGCACGTGTCGCAGAACTGGTTGAAGTAATCCCCGGCATGATTGCTACCCAACACAGCGGTCCAGGCAAGGCCAATCAGTACTTCCTTCGTGGGTTTAATCTAGATCACGGCTCGGATTTTTCGACATATTTCGATGGTATGCCGATCAACTGGCGCACCCATGCCCATGCCCAGGGCTATATGGATCTTAATTTCATAATTCCTGAAATCATCGAACGAGTAGATTTTCAGAAAGGGCCCTATTTTGCTGATTCCGGTGATTTCTCTCTCGCCGGCTCCAGCTCAATGAAAACCTATGATGTATTGGATGAAGGCTTCTCTGAAATTACACTAGGTTCCGAAGATGAATTACGCGTTGTTACCGCCAATTCAGTTCCTTTCGCTGAAGGGAATTTACTTTATGCCTTTGAGCATCAACAAACCAATGGCCATTTCGACCTAGAACAAGATGTCCGAAAGTATAATGGGCTTCTAAAATATACCGGTGACATAGCAGGTGTCCCCAGTCGAGTAACGTTATCTGCCTATGACTCAATTTGGACTTCGACTAACCAAATTCCAGAAAGAGCGGTGACTAGCGGCTTAATTTCTCGCTTTGGCTTTATTGATCCCGATCTAGGCGGTGATTCCCATCGCTATTCTTTAGCAGGGTCATTTGAGTTAGATAATTGGGATCTAAATCTCTATGCCAGCTCCTACTATATGAGTCTGATTAACAATCCTACTTATGCATTGAACAACCAAACTGATGGAGACGAATTTGAGCAGGAAGACGAGCGTCGCCTGTTCGGTGGCGCCTTGCGCAATGAAGCAGAGATGAAACTATTTGGCTTATCGGCCACTCGCCGGATAGGAGCCGATATTCGCTATGATGATGTGAATGAATTGAATCTGTTCAATACCATTAGCAGACGTCGCACTAGCAGCATTCGTGAAGATGAAGCCGAGGAGCTAAGTATCGGCCTCTTCAGTGAATGGGAAATTTCCCTATCCGACAAAGTACGCACAACTTTTGGCGTCCGCGCTGATTACTATGACTTCGATGTTGATACTCTGCGTCCGCAAAATTCCGGTAGCGATAGCGACTCTCTCTGGCAACCCAACTTCGGTTTAGCCTATCGCTATAATGATAATCTCGAATTTTATGGAAATTATGGCCATGGTTTTCACTCCAACGATGTGCGAGCCGCAGTTAATACTATTGATCCCATAAGCGGCGGCCCTGCTGAGGCTCAGGATGTATTAGTTGAAGGCAAGGGCAGCGAAGTTGGTTTTCGTTATGACAACTTGCGGGGCTTCAATTTTTCCATGGCGTTGTTTCAGTTAGATACTGATTCTGAACTGGTTTTTGTCGGAGACGCGGGCACTACTGAGCCAAGCGATCCTACCGAGAGACAAGGAATCGAGCTAAATTCATTCTGGGAGATTTCTGACAATTTGATTTTTGATTTCAGCGCCGCGAAATCTAAAGGCAATTTTAAAGGGCTGCCTTCAGGACAAGATTCGATTACTGATGCCCATGAAGAAGTAATAGGAACAGGACTCACTTATGTCAACCCCAATGGCATCACAGCCAGCCTGCGAATCCGCCACTTTAGCGATGCTGCTCTAACTCCAGATGAATCAATAACTAAAGACGGCTCAACACTAATCCACGCAGGAGCATCCTACAGTTTTAATAATTGGGAATTAGGTATAGATATACTCAATCTGATGGATCGAGAAGATGATGACATCGCCTATTTCTTTGAGTCACGACTACCGGGTGAAGTGGATCCCTCAGAAGACATTCACTTTCATCCCTCAAATCCTCGAAGTGTAAGAGTCTTACTTAAGTATAATTTTTAAGAGTAATCGAATCGCTTTAAAACAATCGTCCCGGCCTATCCTGCGAAATTTACAGGGTAGGCGACCCTTGTACTGCAGCTTTCAATACAACTCTTATTTAGTGTCCTTGCTCAAAGACAACGGAGAATGATACCGGCACCGCACGACTAATTATTGGCAAGCCAGCAACCTCACGCAATTGCTCAACTCCGGCAACAAGACCTACAGAATCTGCTGTGACAATTATTGGTTTCACTGTGGAAGCTACCAACCCCTCAGTGGTACGAGTTACTTGTAAGTCAGCTGCAAGTGCTGTTTCGCTCCCATGAACAGACAATTCGAAATCAACTTGTAAACTCTGGGTCGAGCCTGCTTCGAGAGCGCCTAACGCTTCTATATCGATAGTTGCTGAAACCGTAGCTCGAGGAAACATATTTGTTTCAAACAACATTGCCTGCATTCGCTCATTGCGGATAGGAATAAGCGTGTTGACACTAGTAAGCTCGATTGTAATTGACAGCATTCCATCGTCTTCAATTTCGCCAGACAACATATCGAAAGTGTGAACCTCACCGACATGATCCGCCTTAACCGTAACAAAACTTAATGTCGATGAATCGTTGATCAAAGACCAATGAGCTTGCGCTGAACTTATCATGCACACTGAAGTAAGTATCACGGAACTAATTAGAGCTGAAGTAGTTTTAAGCAGTGGCTTAATGGCCATCGTTATCTCCTTTTATATTATTATATCTTGGTATTGTCGTATTCTTGCTTGTGAGCTCAATTCGGCCCTGAATCCAGTAAGGATCGAATAACTCTGGCTAATCAGTATCCTCCGATTATAGGAGAGATCGCAGAAAGCTTCATAGCTTACCTGATAATTTCCTCAGCGGCATTGCAAAAGTTTGGGTTTGTCTGCACTGGCTGACAGGTTAGTATTGAGGTTCCAGTTAAATCCGCTGTGATTTCTGGCTGATAAGGTAAAGAAAATCAAGAAGAAACCTCTGTAAATTTGATAATTCGACTAGGCATGTCATTAAATATACCTACTTTAGATATTAGTCAGGGATTCGACTCCCCTGCCCTCATTGAGGAGCTTAGTCTCGCCTGTGAACAATGGGGCTTCTTTCAAATAATCGGCCATGGCATTGATCCAGATCTGCGCTCACAATTTTTTACCTCCGTTACTAAGTTCTTTGAGATGAAAAAATCCGAGAAGGTCAGCTTATCGCGTACTCAGGAAAATTTCTGGGGCTACTATGACAAAGAACTAACAAAAAATCGTTTAGACAAAAAAGAAATTTTCGACATCGATGCCAACTTAGATAACCTTGCCGACCCTACTATAACCACTCCGGTCCCCTGGCCTAATTCAATGCCAGAATTAGAATCAATTTCAAAAGACTGGCTGCATGTGTGTGAAGTGCTCAATCAACAATTACTTGGAGCTATATGTCTCTGCCTTGGAGAGTCAATAGAAGCTCTAAATCCATTTTTCATAAAACAACACTCGAGCTTTCTCAGGTTCAATTACTATCCTGCGCTAGATTCCGATGATTTCATTAATTTCGAAAACCTAGGAATTCACCCCCATACTGATGCAGGTGCTTTGACTCTATTAGCACACGACATAGTTCCGGGCTTGCAAGTATACAAAGGGGACACCTGGCACACCATCATCCCGATTGAGGATAGTTTTATAGTCAATATTGGCGATATGATTCAAGTTTGGTCGAATGATCGATTTAAAGCCCCACTGCATCGCGTATTAAAGAGCTCAGTGGATCCTCGTTATAGTGCACCCTATTTCTACAATCCTTCCTACGCTACTATCTGTAAACCACTTTTAGCTAACAGTAGTGAGAGTGTTTTCAATCCTGTCCCCTGGCAGGAATTTCGTAGCGGCAGAGCAGCCGGTGACTACGCTGATCAGGGTGAAGAAATTCAAATATCTTGGTATCGAAAATGATCTCATTTGCTTTTTTTACGAGCTTCTCTCGAATTCACATCGGTAAAGCAGCCTAGCATGCACTCATCGCAAAACAGCCCGACAGTGAAGCATCTAGTGCTGGTTGGTGGTGGTCATAGCCATCTTGCTGTACTGAAATCATTGGGTATGAAACCTGTCCCCGGCCTCGCAATCACTCTGATTAGCAGAGAAATTAAAACTCCCTACTCAGGGTCATTGCCTGCTTACATAACTGGTTTCAATGACTTCGACTCCATTCATATTGATTTGCGACCTCTGGCTCAATTTGCTGGAGCTCGCATAATTCAGGAAGAACTTACTAGTATAGATTTTGATAAGAAAACCATCGAATTCTCGTCATCTAGGCCAGACATTGAATTTGATATCATCTCTTTAAATATTGGCTCGGAACCCGATGCTGTTAAAATCCCTGGAGCGGCAGAGTTTGCTATAGGCATCAAACCGATAGATTTATTTATAGAACGCTGGGAAGAGATTTATCAAACAGTTATTGATGGATACGAGTCCAAAGGTACTAGTTTCAGGCTGGCAATAGTTGGTGGAGGCCCCGCTAGCGTCGAATTCGCCTTCGCCGCTCAGCAGCGCATAAGTGATTCTCTAAAGTTACGACTCCTTGAGGATTCGCCTCTAAAACTAAAAATAGTTTGCGCCGATCAAATACTGTTGAAGGCACATAATTCTAAGGTGCGAGAATTTATCCAGGAGGAACTCTATAAGCGAGGAATTGAAATACTCACTGACCATAGAGTCTGCGAATTTAAAAAAAGCGAAATCTTTTGTGAAGACCGGGACAGCATATTAGCTGATGCAATCATTTTCGCTACTGGCGCCAGCATTCCATCATGGCCAATAGATGCCGGACTGAATGAAAGCACCGACGGATTCATAGAAGTTAACAAATCCCTCCAGACCACAAGTCACGAGTATGTCTTTGCTACGGGCGATGCTGCGACTATCAAAGGAGAGCCACGACCAAAATCAGGTGTGTTTGCAGTTCGACAGGGTAAGTATCTGGCAGAAAATCTCGTACGTTATGCCACTGGACGCCCCCTTCGCAATTATCAACCGCAAAAACATGCCCTGGCACTAATTAATTTAGGTAACAAGAAGGCAATTGCCTCACGCAATAAGCTATTTCTCCACGGTCGCTCTATTTGGTCTTTAAAGAACAGTATTGATTCAAAATTCATACGTAAATATACCGAGCTACCAGAAATGGATGTGCCTTTAGCAATTAACTCAGGGCTAGTAGATAAAAAAACTGAGGAGGCTTTGAAGGAGCATGCTATGCGCTGCGCTGGATGCGGAGCCAAAGTGGCCAGTAATATTCTTGAAGAAGTTCTGCAATTGTTGCCTCGAAGTAGTGATAGCAAGATCGCTGGACTAAATTCTCAAGTTGAAGACGCTTCCATCATTCCATTGGATAATGGCAAGGTCCTATTACAGAGTGTCGATCAACTCAAAGCCTTTGTTAATGACCCTTGGCTCTTTGCGAAAATCGCAAGCAACCATTGCCTTAGTGATATCTATGCAATGGGCTCGTTTCCTCACTCAGCCTTGGCGATAGTTGGGGTTCCTTTTGCAAGTAAGAAATATACCAAGCTTCAGCTCAAAGAATTAATGCGAGGCTGTCATGAAGTCTTGGAAGAAAACAATTGTGAGCTAATCGGCGGGCATTCCGCAGAATCCAGCGATTTACTATTTGGTCTCTGTGTAAATGGTTTCGCCGAAGAAGGGCAATTACTTAGTAAAGATGGCATGCAAAATGGGGACATACTAATTCTAACTAAAGCGCTGGGAACTGGCTGCCTACTCGCTGCCGATATGCGCTTCAAAGCAAGACACGAATGGATAGCAAATGCATTGCAATCCATGTCCCAATCCAATTATCTAGCGGCTAAATGTTTTTTGGCTCACCATGCAAATGCCTGCACAGATATTACGGGCTTCGGACTAGCTGGCCACCTTGTGGAAATGCTGACTGATAACAATATCGAAGTGGAGTTAAATTTAAGGGATGTTCCTGCATTGGCTGGAGCTTTAGAATCTTTAAAAAGCGGTATTGTCAGTTCGTTGCACAAAGACAATGCCTTAGTAAGTCGCCATGTCTTCAACCAAGAAGCTTTTGGCTCAGAAATGCGCTACCAATTAATATTTGATCCACAAACATCAGGCGGACTACTGGCGAGTGTGCCAGAATCTGCTGCTGAATCCTGTTTAACCGAATTGCATGAAGGTGGTTACCATGCTGCGAAAGCGATCGGTCATGTGGTAAAGCGCAACACCGAAAAGCCAGCCATAATTCTTAGGTAGTATATGTCTACTGCCGTACTCTATCATTCATGTTCACCTCCTTTCCTAATATCCATAACTATTTGTTATATAATGATATTTTATATATTTGGCGTCGATAACATTCCTTTATCACTGGAGGTAAACAGAGCCCTGAGTTATAATTAGAACTGATCGAATTACTAAATTTAACAGCACTGTCATGAATAAATCTGATCGAAATCCAGCTAAGAAGGCCCGCCTTGGTGTAGGCAATACCCTCGCCTATCTCAGCGTAGCGCCTCTTTTAGCGCTAAGTGTAAACAACTATAGTCAGAACGACGGTGCTGTCAGCACAGACCTCGAGCGCTATAGTGGACTTAATGCAGAACAAACCAGTCCAACGATAGACGCTAAGTTAGCGCAAAAAATGTATCGGCGTGGAAATACCTACAGCAATTTAGAGCGTTATACGGAAGCTATTGAAGAGTATCGGCGAGCCATTAGTGCAGATCCTAATTTAGCCGATGCCGTTCGCAATCTTGCCAACACTTATTATTTTCTTGAACGTTATGAGGAAGCAAAACCATTATTCGCTCGATTTATCGAATTACAAAAAGAAACTTCTGCTGGGTTAATTGCAGCAGTTTCTACTCTGGGACAACTCGAGCGGGAAGATGAGAATTATCAAAGCTCAATTCAATATGATCTACGCGCTATTGAACTTAGCCCTCAAAACGATTCGCAAGTCCACGTTATGGCTAATACCTATAACAATGCAGGGGAAGCTGAAAAAGCTATTCAGGTATACAGAACAGCTATAGAAACAATGCCTGAAAATGCTTTTTTTGATCGCAGCCTAGGCCGAATTTTGGAGCAGGAAGGCCGTATAGGAGACGCTCTCATAGCCTATAAAGCAGCAGCAGAAAAAGATCCTGATTCAGATTTTTATGCCAATTTGGTTGAAACAACTCGAAATCGAATAATTCGCTAGCCGCACCGGCTAGCGGTAATCTGCTGTTACTTCATCCAATTCTGACTTTTCCAATTCTGCCAGTTTACTGACTTCTTCATAAAATTTATTCAGATCGCCATTGCTTGCCTGTAATAGCTCAAGAAAAAATGGCACCAGATCATTGTAAGAACTCACTGTCGAAAGTTGTGCATTATTTAGGGGCCTACTAAACCAGCCATCATAGCCAGCATAGCCATCCCACTGTTGTTTCAACTTTTTATACTCGGACAGCAACTCCACTTGCAATTGCTGCTTCTTAGAGCGCATCATTACCGTGCACAGATCCTCTTGATAGAGTGAGTCGAACTCATCCCTGAAGCGGGTGATAAGTTCGACAAAATCTTGCTGCCGCCCCCTGTCAATCTCTGCAATGACCATTTTTTCAGGCTCATTATTGACCTGCAACCAACGCCGCAATCCCTCTCTTTCTACTGCTGTGGCAAAACTTTCGTTGAATGTCGTATCACCTGGTAGGTAAACGATTTGATGGGAGAGTTCGTGAAAAATTAATCCAGCTAGTTGATAAGGCGCCCGGCTCAGAACAGTGCTCAGAAGAGAATCATCAAACCAACCCAGAGTTGAGTAAGCATCAACCCCGCCGGTGTAAACATCAAATCCTTGCCCGCGTAACTTGTTCGCGAAATTCTCAGCTGCCTGCTCAGAGAAATAGCCGCGATAGGCTACACAGCCCGCAATTGGGTAACACCAATCTAATGGATTTGTAGAGAACTCCGGAGCTGCGAAAACATTCCAAACAACATGATCCCTCTCAACATCCACGTAGGTCAGATAATTCTCATTAGCTGGTAAGCCCAACTCGTGTTCGGCAAAATTCCTTATCGATAAAACAGTATCGAAATTTTGTCTCAAGAGAGGCGCTAGGTTTTGTTGAGTAAGTAGATGCTGAATATCTTCCCGCGCAAAAACAATCGCCAATTGCCCTCGTGCCGCTTGAGAATAATAACCAATTGTGTCGCAAGATATTAACGAAACAAAAATTAGAACTAGCACCAGCCCCTTAAAGGTGGAGCTATGTTTTATAAAACGAATCGGCTGGTCTTCAAGCATCGATTTATGATCCCTGTAACGTAACTAACAGAATTCTAGACTTAGCGTGATTACGGTGCTCACCAAGATAAAGACCTTGCCAGATACCTAACTGCAAACAACCAGCAGTAATGGGTACAGAGCATTCTGTACCCAGCAATCCAGATTTAATATGAGCTGGCATATCATCGGGACCCTCAAAGGTATGCTCATAGTAAGGAACATCCTCTGGGGCTAATTGATTAAAATGAGATTCCATGTCGCTACGAACCGAACTGTCGGCATTTTCATTTAGGCTCAAAGACGCTGAGGTATGTTGTAGGAAAAAGTGAGCGAGACCCAGCTCAATCGATTTCAGTTCTGGCAGATTGCCCAAGACTTCTTCGGTGATTAAGTGAAAGCCCCGATTTCGTGCTTCCAATTGAATCTTTTTCTGCAACCACATAGACAGGCTTGACCATTCTAGTTCTGCGTGAATTCGGATACGAGGTATTATTTATTTCAGAATCAGTTCAATTTCAAAAAGGTTTGCCCAATGCTTACCTGTTACGAAAAGCCTTTCCTGCTCTGGGTCCCAAGCGATGCCATTTAGAACCGATTCGTTACTCCCCAACTGAGTTTGATTTTCTAGGCCCGTGAGATCGACGATAGAGTTCACATTTCCCGTTGCCGGATCAATTCTTAGAATGAAATCACTCATCCAAACATTTGCCCAGATTTCTCCATTAATGAACTCAAGTTCATTCAAATTCTGTACGGCATTACCATTGAGAATTACTTCGACTTTCCGTTCAGGAACAAAAGTTTCTGGATTAATAAATTGAAGTGTTGCAGTACCATCACTAAGAATCAAATGTTGGCCGTCGTTGGTTAAGCCCCAGCCTTCAGTTGAATTATAGTGGGTACCTGTTTGCTCAAAACTGTCTTTATCGTAAACGAAGACCATATTGGAGCGCCAGGTTAACTGAAAGATCTTTCCATCAAATATTTCAATACCTTCGCCGAAATAGCGCCGACTGAGTTTCTTCGACATCAACACCTCAGCATCTTCCAGGTTCAGTTTACTTAAAGTAGACAAACCGTTCTTACCAGTGCCTTCGTAAATAAAACCCTCGTGATACACCAAGCCTTGAGTAAATGAAGAGATATTATGGGGGAAAGTATTAATTACTTGGAAACCATATTGCGCCAGCTGCTCCTGAGCGGAACAGTAGCTGCTTGTAATCAATAGGACTGCAAATAATAGAAAGCGCATAGCTAAATTGTCTATATAACTCTTCGTTGTTATAGAATGAACGACAGTTTATTCAATTTGACCCCGAAAGCGGAGAGAACTATGTCGGATGATTGTCTATTTTGCAAAATTATCGCAGGGGAAATACCCTCGGACAAGGTTTATTCCGATGATGATGTCTATGCATTTCACGATATTAACCCCGCTGCCCCCTCTCATATCCTTATTATTCCCAAAAAGCACCTGGCTGATGTTAAAAGCGCTGATGACTCTGATCAGGCACTGCTCGGAAAATTGCTGCTGAAAGCCAATGAAATAGCTCGAGATCAGGGGCTTGAAGAAGCTGGTTATCGATATGTGATTAATACCGGCTGTGATGGCGGACAGACTGTGTATCACTTGCATTTGCACATAATGGGCGGCAGGGGAATGGGGTGGCCACCAGGATAATTTGTACTTTCCCCTTCATTTTTTTAAACTAACAATCTCACTCTTTTTTGCCTTGACCACTCCACGCTCAGTTATTAAAAAGCTGACCAAATTTGCCGGAGTCACATCGAAGCCATAATTACTCGCAGTGACTCCTTCGGGCGAAAGCCTGATAGTAGCCAGTTCTCCAGTATCCTTAACACCTGTTACATGGGTAACCTCAAGAGCAGATCTTTCCTCGATTGGAATTTCTCTAAGACCATCGCTGATACTGAAATCGATACTTGAAACGGGCAACGCAACATAAAATGGTATTTGATTATCCTTTGCAGCTAAAGCTTTTAAATAGGTCCCAATCTTATTGCAGACATCGCCATTTAACGTAGTGCGATCACTACCAACGATACAAACATCCACCTGACCATGCTGCATCAGATGTCCACCGGCATTATCAACTATCAAAGTATGTGCTATTCCCTCTTGAGCTAACTCCCAACAAGTAAGTGCCGCACCTTGATTGCGAGGACGTGTTTCATCTACCCAAACATGTAGCGGAATATTTCTCTCAATTGCTTTATAAATAACCGCCAACGCGGTACCCCAATCCACTGTGGCTAAAGCTCCTGCGTTACAATGAGTCAGGACATTCAATTTTGTTTGAGTCGCTCTCTTTTCTTCCCAGAGCTTTTGCAGAAGATCTGCACCGTTAACACCTATCGCTGCACAAATTTCGATATCTTCTTGCTCAAGGGTTTGGGCCAGATCAAATGCCACTCCCGCTCGTTGATCTTCTGGCACATTCTGCAACGCCTCTTCCATTCTGGATAACGCCCATTGCAAATTTACAGCAGTGGGTCGAGTAGCGGCCAGATTGTCTAGGGCATATTGCAATCCCTGGGCCTCATCCAACATAGCCAAGTAGACCCCATAAGCCGCTGTCACTCCAATAAGGGGAGCACCTCGTACTTGCATTGACTCAATTGCATGGCAGCTTTCAGCTAAAGTTGTGAGGCTCGCAATAACCAACTCATGAGGAAGTTTAGTCTGGTCAATTATCTTTACTACTGCCAGGTCTTTATCGAACCAGATGCTTTGAAGACGCTTGCCATCAATGTTCATAATTCATAACCCCATCGCCTTGGTATGCAGTGTTCAAATGACCCGCTCATGGCCGCCATCAACAGGCAACTGTGAACCGGTAGTTTTCGACAATGCAGTGCCAGCGAACAATGAAATCGCACTCGCAACATCAGCTGAACTTACTTCCGCCTTCAGCACATTGGCAGTCTTATATTCCTCAACAGTCAAACCATAATGAGCTGCTCGCTGGGCTAATACTTCATCAGTCCATATGGCGGTATCATAGACAGCATTAGGATGAACGGTGTTAACCCGTATGCCATCGGCACCACATTCAAGAGCGGCGACTCGAGCCAACTGAGTTAATCCGGCTTTGGCTGCAGAATAGGCACCGGCTCCCGGTCCCGGGGCCGGCACATTCTTGGAAGCTACGAAGATCACCGCAGGATCAAAACCACACTGCAAATAAGGCAAACATGCTCGCAAAACCTTCATGTGGGAACTCAAATTTAGCTCCAAGGATTTATCCCAATCTTCATCTTGCATCTCTTTAAGGTTTTGGCTCTTTGAAAAATTACCCGCATTGCTCACTAGGACATCAATGCCCCCGAAGCGCTGTATAGCAGAGAGCAATGACGACTCAACTGCAGCGGGATCAGTAACATCACAATTAAGTGCCAGCACATTACTGGTTTTAAACTGATGTTCGAATCCTTGACTAAGATCAAGTGCAACAACAACGGCGCCTTGACCAAGGAAATGTTCCACACAAGCCTTGCCGATACCGGAGGCCGCCCCTGTGATCAAAACAACTTTCCCCTCATACTCTCCACGATTTGCTCCGGTCTTTAGCTTTGCCTGTTCTAGTTCCCAGTATTCCACTTCAAATAGATCTTTTCTCGGCAATGGTTGCCAACCACCCAATGCTTCCCCGAATTGAATCGCTTTCAGGGTGTGCTCAGATATGTCTTGAACTATCTGCAATCGCTTTAAATTTGCTGCTAAATAAACCATCCCCTTGTTACGCCATACACCGTAGCGCGGCATGGTATCGAGACAGCTATGTTCGGTATCAGAATATTCGTCAAAATATTGTTTGTAGTTGGTAATGAACTCTTTCAATTCAGCTGCAGGATCATTCTCAAATATCGCGGCGAAGGCTTTGGTATGAATTGTATGATCTGGAGTCAGCGGTCCACGGGTTGCCAATTCATCACAGACCTCTAGCTCTGCAAAACCAGTTGCTGCATTGCTCGTATCAAACGTCACTAAAACCGGTCCGCCAAAAGCTGCACCTGCTGCACGGCGCAACCGACTCAGTTCGAGAGTATCTTGCTTATTTGCGTTGTAACTCCCCAAGGCAATTGTGGAGCTATTGGTGCTCTGATCCAGATAAAGTTCAGCTTTGTTAACCAGGTCAATCATCGCCTCATAACTGGCTTTAGCATCCTCGTGAAATGTAAAAATGCCATGATGCATCAATACGATCCCACGCAATTTTTCCCAATCGACATTACAAGCAGCTTCTGCAACCTGCTGTGCGAGGATAAAACCAGGCATAATATAAGGTAGGATCAATACCTCGTCACCATAGATTTCTTGAAGCAAGGATTCTCCATTTGCTGTATTACTTATGGTCACCACCGCATCGGCATGGCTATGATCTACAATTTTATGAGGAATTAAGGCGTGAAGAATGGCTTCTACCGAAGGAGTTGGCGCATTTGGATCCATTAAGGCAAGGCGCAGCTGCCGCATCATCTCACTATCACTAAGTTTTTGTAGCCTCCCCAGCTTTAGCAGATAATCCATGCTGACTGCCGGGAAACCAGCAGCTTCAATTGTTTTCAAGTCCCAACCAGAACCCTTCACGAACAGTACATCTTCAGTTTCACCAAAAATTGTGGTCAGCTGACCCTTCACTGAAGTGTTTCCACCTCCATGCAAAACTAAATCAGCTTCCTTCCCCAAAATTTGTGAAGTATAGACACGCATTGCCAAGTCATCACCCACGGCAATTTGTTCAACGTCTTGCTTATTCCATCTGTTTTTCATAACTAGAAGTACATCAATCTCCTTTGGAAGAGAATCAACTTTAGAATGGTGGGTGGAGGTATTTAAATTCTATTAATTAAAGTCAGCGAATAAGAATCTACAAATAAAAAACGCACCATCTAACGATGATGCGTTCTTAATAATTCACTGAGCTCTGTATTTTTCAGTAAATTACTGATTTATCAATAAAGTACTAAACTGCGGCTCTAGTTGGGATCAACAATCGAAATATTAGCCATCCCTGCCTGTCGTGCCGCATCCATAATCATCACTAGAGTAGCTACGTCACTCGAATGATCAGGCTGGATAATTACCGATGCCGCCGGATTTTCTGCCTTTAACTGGTCGATATTCGAGCGAATCTGTGTCTGAATAACTGGACGAGGATTACCATTCAAGATAATTTCGTTATTGGGGCCGATCTCGAAAAGGATGTTTTTCTTATCATCGCTTTCTGGAGGTGGCTCGTTATTATTATTATCACTACTGGCGGCGCTAATGGCGGTCTCTGAGAGAAAAGTAGCAGTAACTACAAAGAAGATTAACAAGATAAAGACCACATCCAACATAGGAGTCAGGTCGATCTTAGTATCATCAGCCTTCTTTCTACCGGCGATCTTTTTCATGTTTAGTTCCTGAAAATCGGTTAAATCACAATTCGAGGAGTGAGTATATCAATGATTTGCAAAGAAGCAAAAAGGGAGGCTTTAAGCCTCCCTTTTTTTACGTTTCTTGCTATCAATAATGATTTAAACCATTGATAATAAAGAATTAAATATTATTCCCCCCAGCATTTTTACTGGTAATGGCTATTTCTTCAATGACGCCATTGAGAAATTCACCAATTCTTTCAATTGCTTAGCATTCTTGCCGTCGCGGGAATTTACCCGAATGCCGTGAAGCGTATTCATTAGTACTTCAGCTGCAAACTCAACACTGACGCCTTTTTTGACTTTACCGTTTTTATGGGCTTCCTCCAGCCTGGCTGCTAACGCCTTACGAATAAGAGCTAATGAAGAGCGTACAATTTTTTTCATATTTCTATCGTAATTAATACTTTCACACAAAGAATTAACTAATAAGCAACCCATTCTGCGATGCTTATTCGACACGTCGATAACCGCTTCATCAAAGAAAGCGGCAATGGCATCCCATGCATTCAATTGGTCATTTTTGAGGGAGACAGCAATTTGTGTATATACAATTTTATTGTACTGACCGACACAAGATTTGAAAAATGTATCTTTATCACCAAATGAGTTGTAAAGAGTTCCTCTATTAATTCCGGTACAGTCCAAAAGTTTTTGGACCGAACTTGCTTCGTATCCTTCTTTCCAGAATTGCTCCATTGCGTTGGTTAATACTTTGTTTTCATCGAATTCGACTGGGCGTGCCATATTTATTTACTCGGTACTGTAAGCGCTGTGTTGTTAAGAAATACTATTTAGAAGCTAAATAGTATAGTGGGCCCAAGTTTGGGCGCGCGCTATTGTATTACAGCTCAATCAATTTTACACCACATGGACTCAATTAAATAAAATTTAATTTATTTTATTTTATTTTGGAATACAAATTACTAAAAGGATTTATAAAATGCGTTGCAGTTTACTGAGGGTAGAGTGTGACCCAGAGCACAATTTTTTTAGGCTTAGACAGGGCTGGAACGACACAATATTCAGTCGAGTAAAAGTGGCTGTACTAAATTGAATGTAAATTCAATTTAGGGAATTGAGCTGCGAATTATCAAAGATTGCTTACAAGAGTCACTGCCAAACCTATTAAGCCGCCAAAGGCACAACCCCACACCACCAACCAACCTAGATGCTTGCGAATCATCTCTTGAATTATGTCCTTGACCATTTTTGGGGTCATCATATCGAGACGCTGATCGATCAAGTCTTCGAGCTTTCCCCTAATCGCATCGTCATCGAGAGCAGATTTCAATGCAGCTTGTAATTGCTCATGGAATTTAGAATCAGTGAATTGGCTATCAAAATATTCGCGCATCTTTCCAACGAAGGGAGTCTTCAGGGGGTCCAACGCATCACGACCGCCGAGCACACCTAACATACCACCGAACGAAGAAGTCATGATTACATCCAAGAGAGACTCGAAAGCTGAATCTAAATCTAGCCCCCCCATTGCCTTCTTCAATTCGGCGGATAGCTTTTCTGAAGTATTACCAGTACCATGAAAAAAATCTTCCAGATCTGAATTATTGAAAAATTGGTCCATGATTAACTTTCTAATGCCCGCCTTAAATTCCTCAAATCTCATTGGTATTACACCTGATCCGTATAAACCTGGGACCCGCTCAAATAACATATGAACTGCCAGCCAGTTGGTTACACCGCCGGAGAGTGCAAACAACCCAGTATTGAGAACATATATTTGAAAGGGACCATCAAGGGTGACCCCGAGAGCGATTATAGCTGAGGCAATGAGATTACTAACTAGACTCTTATTGATTTTTCAAACTCCACTATTCATTCATACTATTGGCTTATTCTATTCGTTCATTCTCCGCATTAAGAGATCTCTAAATAATAATTGTTAAACGGCCGTGCAATTAAACTAGCCCAATTTTTGCTGTTCCCTGATCGGCATTCTAGCCCTAACGTTTCTGACAAACTCTAAATTAATTTCTGCAGTCGCCACTCCTTCACCTTCTTCGACCATCGCCAATACCGTACCCCAGGGATCGATAATCATCGAGTGACCCCAGGTTTCACGCGTTTGCGAATGCCTTCCCCCTTGCCCAGCCGCTATAACATAGCATTGATTCTCTATCGCTCGTGCACGCAACAAACTCTCCCAATGGGCCTCACCGGTAACCTTGGTGAAAGCCGCCGGCACAGTGACCAGTTCAGCACCACGCTGAAAAAGCGCTCTATAGAGTTCAGGGAAGCGCATATCATAGCAAATACTCAATCCTAGATTACCCACTGAGGTATCTACACTAACTATATCGACACCTGGCTCGTAGCTCCGCGATTCTGAGTATTCTGATTGCTCATCATTAACAATGACATCGAATAGATGAATTTTATCATATCGTGCGATTTGAGCCCCAGACTCATCGAAAACCAAACATGCGGACCTAACTCTCCCACTTTCTATTATTTCTGCAGCCGAGACCTCTCCATTTGGGGGTCGCGATATCAACGGTATAGTTCCTCCTACTATTATTACTTGATGTTTACTTGCTTGTTGGGAGAGGAAATTTTGTAGCTGTGCCTCAGGATCACCTTCGATCTCCCCAAATTGGCGCATTGGCCCGCCCTCTAGCACGGCAAAGACTTCCGGCAAAAGCACAAGTCTTGCACCACCCTCAACAGCTTTGGCAATAAGCCTCGCAGCCGTATTGAGATTTTCATCAATATTGGCAGTACTAACCATTTGTATCGCTGATACTTTATTTGTCATCGACGGTTGCTCATTCTAAAAATGGGTTGAGCGACAGAAATTAAAGACATTGATTAAAAGAAAAATAAATTAGCTTATTGTGGAGCCACCACGGTTTCTTCTGGACTGTCCGGTGAGCCAAATGCCTGTTTAAACTCAGGTTCGAGGCCTTCCCAAGGGCCATCCAAGGTGTAAACAGCGCTGGTTAAACTATTAATCTGATCTCCAAAAATCTGATCGAAGAGATAAGCCCCCACCGCCAGCGGCAAATTCGCCGTTAATAAGCCCAACCAAGGAATATTGTCACTTACTGGAAGGGTCACAAACATTTCCCCTAAAATCGTTTCATTAGCCAAATCGATTTCCCCAGTTATTTGATAAAGACTTGAAGGTCCAGAGATTACTAGCCTATCTTCAATATTCACTAGCCCATTTTCCAGATTTACAACGGCGGAAATTTCTTCATAGGCCAATCCACTTCGCAGTAGGTCATCGCTAAAACGTAGCCGCCGCATAATCGCATCGAAATTAATAATGCTTATTAATTTGAGAGCACCATTGCCTGCAGCGCCTTGTAAAAAACGGCCATCATCGATTTCCAGCTCGATGTTGCCACTAAGGCCCGCCGCTGAGAAAAATGCTGGCGTGCCTGGCCAATCAACATCCGTTATGAAGTAAGCGTCATCCGATTCTAGACTTGCTGCATAGCCATTTGCTTGCAGTACATCTGCTAAATTATCAGCATAAAGTATGCCTGCCAGGGAGCTGTGATGATTTTCACCATCGTAAAGCCAAGAAAAATGAGGCACTGGTAACCCATCTTCTAATTGCTGCTTCCCATTTTCATCAAGATCATCGAGTCCAACTCGCAATCCACGAAAATCAAATACCAGATCGCTAAACTCGGCACCGGTGTCGGACGGGTTTAAAGTAAAATCCCACCGACCATAGGAGCGAGAACCAATGCTAAAGTCATCGGTAGAGAACCGCATTTTTGGTAAGGTTCTAGGGTCCATGCTTGCCAGCACATCAATTCGGTCCACCTCTTCCTCATCCGATTGCTTCGTGTTTACAGTATCAATGACTTCATCATCCTCGTCTCCGGAAAATCTTAGATAATCGAAGTCGAGTTCAATATAGTCATCCTCATCGAAAGGAATACTAACCTTTCCAAGCGCCGCATCACTCATGAGCTCCACTAACCAGCTATCTGCTCTAGGATCACTTTCGACTCTCATATTCACATTCGGAAGCACTTGGCCATATAACTCGAGAGCATCTAGGCCAAGATCAATGAAAGCTACCGAATCACTAAATTGGGCAGAAGGATTATCAACCGTGCTCAGCTCTTCCAGGAGTCTCGTCCATTGTTCGAATTCAAATCGATCCAAGGTGCCTAGGATTACCAAGCCTTCAATGTCGTTATCGACTAAGCTGGAAAAATTTCCGCCGTTTTCGCCAAGAAAGACCAAACCATCGGTAAGTTCGCCACCAGTCAGTTCCAATTCGAATTCAGTTTCAGGGCCCAGTTGACCTGTAATAAGCTGATTTGATTCCGCAAGCTCGATGTCAAAGCTAAAGGAATATTCAATGCCTGATTCTTTTCGATAAGGATGAGGTAGAGCGATCGAAACATCTGTTAGTGAAGAATCAATTTTGAGTCTACTGGTCGACCGCTCCGAAGCATCTTGCTGGTCGAGGGTCAGGCTTGCGTCAAAGTTTACTAGACCATCCATTTGACCAAGCAAATCTTCAACAAGATTGCTTTGCAGAGGCCAACGGATTAATTCCTCAGGAGTCGCTGAACCCACAGCGTTCACGAGAATTTTTTCAATATCACCTTGATTATGTTTCGAAGACATAGAAAGCTCAACAGCCTGACCAAATAGCTCACCATTCAAATGGCTCTCCTCTAAGCCGGTTTGAGTGTCGAAAATAACTGGGCCGGTGAGTTTCTCGACAGCGAGACCATAGCCTGGAATTACAATTTTATTTTCTGTGACTGCAAGATTCAATCTTACCTCTGTCTCGGCATCCGGCTGTGAGAGAGGAACTCTGACATCGATCTCGGCGGCAAAATTACCTTGGGCTTGCCAATCTGAAAAAGTATTTTTTAATTGTTCGCCAACAGGCACTGCCTGTAAAAAAGCCAAGGCCTGAGTAGTTAATCCTGCTGTCTGTCCATTAATGGCAACCCAACTTTCTCCTGATTCATTTCTACGAATATTTCCGATGGCTGCACCCATCTCGATACCCATACTGCTGCCACTCCTGACTCCAACATCTATATTGTTATCATCCGTATATACCACGGCATCCAAATCAGATAAATTTGGCCATTCGTCGGCATAGTTAAATTCGCCATCAGATACCTGAAAGAAACTTTGAAAGGTTTTAGTCTCAGATGCCGCACCAGGCAAAGTCGATCTTGTATATATCACACCGCTGTCGAATACAGTACCACCGAGAATCGCGCCATCTAGCCAGGCCATGTTGTTTCTTAGAGCGGGCGCAATATTGGGACCATCGGGCAAGAACATTGCCTTCTGTGTTGCATCAACACGCTGCGCTCCTACTAGAAGTTCAAAGTCTGCCTCACGCTCACCATTCGCATGTCGATGTATCATAGAAGTAAATTGAACCCGACCATCCGCAGCCGTTGAATCCGCGATAATGACGCTACTGAGTATCTGCACCCGTTGTCCGTCGTTCATGTCTATTTTGTAATTAAGTTTGCCATTCACATGGCTGTAGTCCCAAACCTCAGTGAAGATATTAGGTATATTGATACTGAACTCATCGGAGTCGATCTCTGCCAGACCTGTGACCAACCTAGCCTTAATATCGTAATCGACTTCTGCGTAACCATTGATACCCCACATATTAGGCGAACTACCTCTTGATGAAAGCTCTCCATCGCTGAGATTGGTTTTGATAATCCAATGCTCATCACTTTCTTCAGCTAGCGGAATGAAGGCAGAAAAATTTTCAAGTTGTCCAGAAGGCAAATACTGCGCTAATTGTTCATTTACGCTATCACTCAAAAACCCACTACTAAGGGCGAAGCCACTAAGCAGGGCTAGGTCGAGGTTATCAGCTTGCACTATCAAATTTTGATTGGGATGGAGGGATGTAAATATATTGAATGGCCTCCAGTAGGAGTCTTCCCAGGAGAGCGCCATATCATAGAGCGAAAGTTCCCAAGCTCCCTCTTCGGTTTTGCTCAGTTTAGTCAAGCCCTCAATATTTGAAAGTGTCAAAGGCATTTCTTCATCAAAATATAAAGTGACACTGTCTACTTTTATCTGAGAAGTAAAATCGGCAAACTTTCCATCAGCAAAGTGAATCCAGAAATCTCCACCTCCAATCAATTCTTCAAAGGTGACCTCGTAGATTGGAAGAGCACCGACTAAATCCATGTAATCCGCTTCCGGAATATCTATATGCAACCTGCCATCAATCTCAGCTAACTCCTTACCTTTCACTTCTAATGACAATGTAAGCTGCTGATTACTGCCTTCCAAATTCGTATTTATGTAGAGAAAATGGGTTTGGTCAAACTTTTGAATACTGGCGGATCCATTTATGAAGCTGAAGCTGCTGCCATTTTTAGTACTAACATTAATTTTTACATTGCGCAGATTAAGACTGGATACGCCTAGAAACGATTGATAAATGACATCTAAATCGAGAGCAGCATCACCTGCTATATCAAGCCCGCTAAATTGCCATTGCCCAGATTCCAACTGCTTAATATTTACTTCCAAAGTTTCAATAACAAAACCTTCAAACACCCAACGGCGCTGCCAAATACTTTGGGGAATATCCACAATTAAAGTGGCACTATCAAATACTAAAGCACTGGCTTCAGGACCGGTGAATTGATCACTATCCCCACCAACCAAAATACGCAAACCATTGACTCTAATAATAGGATTGAAACCCTGGAAACTACCAGTGAGAGATTGAATGCTGGCTGGCACACCAGTCAATGTAGTAATTTGGGATTCAAAAAAGGAAGAATATCGTGCTATAGCTGGCATAAACAGCCTGCCTGCACTTACATAGGCCGCCACTAAAACCAGGGCGACAATGACCAACAAGATAACTTGCTGACGTAATCTTTTGAGAAATTTAAGCAGCATGCTAATAGTAATATGACCGTTTTCTAGTTAGTTCCCAACGCTCACTGCAGCCAGCTTTGTCTAGAAAATAGCTGTAATTCAGACCTGAGAACGACCCTAGATTATAGGTATAACGTAGTTAAGCTGAATGGGAACTTAAAATAACGTACTTTTGAGCTCTTAGTTACAATGTCCAGTAAAGCAATAAACCTATGTCAAGGCACTGAATCCATTGACGTTAGGCCCCTGAAACACTACTACGAAAGCACTACGTCGAATTCCTCTTGAGTATACATTGGTTCCACTTCAAATTTGACCGTCTTACCCACTAATTTTCCAACTCTGCTAGGCTAGTAGATCCTTCATCCAAGAGGCGATCAACTACAATTTGGGAAGCCATAACCAACAGCATATCGTTTTCGTAGGCTTTTGCTACATGTAGTATTTCTCGAAACATTTCGTAGCAAACCGTCTCCGCCGACTTCTGATCTCCACCGCCGTTGTGAGGCTCGATAAATATCTCGTGCAGAGGTCCGTTCTCGATGAGAGCTACTCGAGCTTCCATAGGGGTTACATTGATCAGTATTTCTTCGCTCAATTTAATTCCTCGGCACTCGTGTACGAGATAGAGTTTTCGGTCACATTCGCCTGAGCCAGACAATCTATACCAAATTCTTTCAACAAATTTGCCGTCTCAAATAATGGCAAGCCCATTACTGAGCTGTAGCTACCTGCGATTCCTCTAACGAACAGCGCACCTAAACCCTGTATACCATAAGAGCCAGCCTTGCCTTTCGGCTCACCGCTAAACCAATAATCCTCTGCTTGTTGCTCACTGATTGGCCCAAAGCTGACAATTGATTCATGCAGAACAATTTTTCTGAGGGCAGCAGTTGCCACACATACTGCAGATAAGACGCGATGATCGCCATCACTCAACAATTTCAACATCCTCAGGCAATCTTCGCGGTCTACGGGCTTGCCCATTAGCCGCGAGTCTTTCACTACTAATGTATCAGCTGCGATTACTATCGTAGCGAAACTCTGCGGGCGGGATAGTGCCGAGCTGGCTTTTTCTTCAGCCATTCTTCGCACATACTTTCCAGGAGGTTCATTAGCAAGGCGGGACTCATTAATATCTTCGCGACTAACACTAAACTGAAGTCCTATCTGCTCGAGTAATTTTTTACGTCTTGGCGAAGCAGAAGCGAGAATTAGAGAGCTGCGCATCATTGAAGTATTGCCGCTCGGCTAATGCACATCGAAGCTGCGCCTAATCTGGCGTAGTAGCTGAAACAATGAAGGCCAGATTACCGCACTCGTCACTGACGGCATCAGGAATATCAAATTAGAAGATACAGTTTGATCAGTAATAATTTGCAACCAATTACAAATCATTACATTCAAACCTATCAACGCTAACATCAAGCCACTCTGTTGGAAGATTGTGAACATTCGCATTCGCTGATGCAAACTTAAAGTGACATAGGCGAGTATCACCAAGGAGAGAGCATTAACACCAAGAGTCGAACCTTCTAAAATATCCAGCAATAGCCCAACCACCCATGCCCAGCCAATACCGACACGATAAGGCAAAGCCATAACCCAGTAGATCAAAACCATGGGCACCCACTCAGGGCGATAGCTCATTGCCCAATCCGGAAACGGAACAATAGCGAGTAAATAAGCGATGGAAAAGGTTAGGAAAATTACCCAGGTGGCGTGTGGCTTGTTCTGCATTTAACTGCCTACTGGTCCGCGACGTCGTGTTCGATTCGAGTAATCTGGCCGTCGGAAATCACCACGGTATCAGCATCTTCAAGCTCAGGTGGGATTGTCGAGACCAAGAACTCCTCATCAATTAAGTCCAGAGCAGGCTCTTCCACATTCTCATTCTGAAAAACGAGCATCACATGGCGAGTACTGGCGATCTGAGCTAGAGGTCTTGCCTTAACAGTAGCAAAATCCTGCCCAGGATCAGCATACACACTAATAATTTCTGCCACCGGATAATTTTTTGGATAGACCTGACCCATTCCTGAACTGACCAATTTATCTCCGGCCAACATATCCTGAGTTTGAGTTACGAATTCTAACTCCAACCCATTCACCGAAGTACGACTGCCGCGAGCTAATCCTCGTTCACCATTACGATTAACTTCCACGGGAGTGACATGATGCGGGTCTGTAATTAACAGAATCCAACTAGTAAAAGGTAGTACTTCGTCTACCTGACCCATCAGACCATTAGCATCCAGCAATGCCTGACCGATAAAGACGCCATCTCCCGCACCTTTGTTAATAAGAACTCTTTTCGAGTAAGGGTCAGGAGAAACATTGATAATCTCGGCCGGTAATACTTCACCATCGACGATCTGACTAGCTTCATTCAAAGCTCGTAGTCGACTGTTCTCACTTGCCAAACTTTCTAATAATTGTAACTCCCGCTGACTTACTAATAGCTCTTGCCTTAAATACTCGTTATCTTCGAGCAAGTCCGTGCGGGAAACAAAGACATCATCTATCCAAAAAGAAACACGGGTAGGGATCGCTGCCACCCAGTAGATAGGTGTCGTTGCATAGCCAAGACCAAAGCGAACTTTTTCAAGGTAACCGAAACGACTGTCAGCGAACATAATGCAAACTGACAGAAAAAGGAAAGCAAGCGCTCGGTATTCTAGCGCCACGCCTTTTATAAAGAGCGTCTTATCGATAGTTGGAGTGCCTCATTCTGACATTTAGTCTAGAGATTCGTGCAAAAGCCTAATCAAAGATTATAAACCAGCTAAATCCAGAAAAAATCTCTGATTACCTCTGTCTTAGGTCAATATAAAGAAGCTAGCACCTCTTTTTACTCCAATGTAAGCAGATCTAAGTCGTGAGAATCCATGAGTTCCATGGCTTTACCACCGCCACGAGCTACGCAGGATAGGGGGTCTTCTGCCACAATCACAGGTAGACCTGTCTCTTCAGAGAGTAGTTTGTCCATATCCCGCAATAGGGCTCCGCCCCCTGTAAGAACAAGGCCGCTTTCTGCAATATCTGATGCCAGTTCAGGGGGAGATTGCTCCAATGCACTCTTCACCGCTTGGACTATTGCCGAGAGAGGCTCTTGCAGTGAATCCAGTATCTCATCGCTGTTGAGTGTGAAGCTCCGCGGCACACCTTCTGCGAGATTGCGACCTCGAACATCGATTTCAAGACCTTTACTGGCTGCTCCGATATACGCGCAACCGATTTCCTTCTTGATCCTCTCCGCAGTCGCATCGCCGATGAGACTGCCATAATTGCGCCTCACATGAGCGGTTATGGCTTCGTCGAATCGGTCACCCCCAACTCGAACAGATTCGGAATAAACCACACCATTTAGTGAAATAATCGCTATTTCGGTAGTACCGCCACCAATGTCGACAACCATGGAACCACTAGCCTGCTCAACCGGTAAGCCGGCACCAATAGCAGCAGCCATTGGCTCTTCAATCAGGCGCACGTCCCTAGCTCCTGCGCTCGCAACTGATTCACGAATCGCACGCCTTTCAACTTGAGTAGATTTACAGGGCACACATACCAACACACGAGGGCTAGGTGGGAAGAAACTATTTTCATGCACCTGATTAATAAAGTGCTGCAACATTTTCTCAGTTACTTGAAAGTCCGCAATAACGCCATCTTTCAATGGTCGAATAGCGGTGATATTGCCAGGGGTCCTACCCAGCATGCGCTTGGCATCAGCCCCGACGGCAGTGACTGTTTTCTGACCATTATGAGTGCGAATCGCAACAACAGATGGCTCATTTAATACGATGCCTTTTTCACGCACGTAAATCAGAGTATTGGCCGTACCCAAATCGATGGATAGGTCATTGGAGAACATTCCCCGAAGTCTTTTGAACATGAACTTTCGATTACCTCAATTTAAAGATTCCAATACCGGTATGCACTGTTATTTTGGCGGCAATTTAGACTAATGATTTAGCGTTCAATGCAGTATTGTCGTTATGCCGGACGTGATTTTTGGTTAAAGAAGAACTCTCTCGGTTTCTTAGCAAGGAATTTTTCTTAAGGAATCTCCCAGAGCCTGGCTTAACGTTTTAAATCGTTAGAATTACAGTATAATCTCGCCTTCTCAGCGAATAGAACGCACTCTAACAACGGCAAGGGGTTAGAGCAAGGGGCTTGGACCCAATTCGGAACAATAGCGATAAATTGTGAAGAATTAGTCACAATAATGTGCGCCACCTCAAATACTGCATCCATTATTTTCCTGACACTGTTTTTCCGGAGACATCAAATGGCTTTAGATAAGTCTGAAGTAGAAAAAATCGCTCACCTCGCTCGCTTACGTGTTAGCGAAGCTGAATCCGATGAAGTGGCGAATCGCATTACCGATATCCTGACCTTAATAGATCAGATGCAATCTGTGGACACTGATTCAGTGGAACCCCTCGCCCACCCTTTAGATGTAGTCCAGAGATTGCGCAAAGATAATGTGACCGAAACCGATCAGCGAGAAAAATTACAAGCCCTCGCGCCAGACACCCAAGACGGGCTATTCCTAGTTCCCATAGTAATAGAATAATGAATTAGATAGTTAATTAAATGAGCTAAATAACAACTAATAGTATTCAAACATAGAAATTACCGGAGCAATGTCATTATCTGGCATTGAGAAAAGAATTAATGATAGAAAAAACTGTCGCTGAACTTTCCGCAGCATTATCTGCGGGCGACGTATCCAGCGTCGAGCTGACTCAAGCTTACCTTGCTCGCATTGCAAAACACAACGCGACGCTAAATGCATACATTACAGTGTGCGAAAAGCCTGCTTTAGCTCAAGCCCAAAAAGCAGATGAAGCACGCGCCGATGGCGCCAGTGGACCATTGCTTGGAATTCCCATGGCACATAAAGATATTTTCTGCACCAAAGGTGTGAAAACTACCTGTGGGTCGAAAATGCTGCACAATTTTATCGCTCCCTATAATGCAACCGTTGTTGAGAAGTTGAAGACCGCCGGCACAGTCATGTTAGGAAAAACGAACATGGACGAATTTGCCATGGGCTCTTCGAATGAAACCAGCCATTTCGGTCCCGTGCGAAACCCTTGGGATACTGATCGTGTGCCAGGTGGCTCTTCTGGAGGCTCTGCCTCTGCTGTGGCTGCAGATTTATGTGCAATTGCAACGGGCACCGATACTGGCGGCTCAATTCGTCAGCCCGCTTCCTTTTGTGGAATAACCGGCTTCAAACCGAGTTATGGCCGAGTATCACGATGGGGCATGATCGCCTTCGCATCCAGTCTCGATCAGGCGGGCGCATTAAGCAAGAGTGCGGAAGATTCTGCACTATTATTGAACGCAATGGCTGGTCTTGATTTAAAAGACTCCACCAGTATCGATAGGAAAGTTGATGACTACTCTTCTTCATTAAACGACTCAATGGACGGCTTAAAAATCGGCATACCCCGACAACATTTCACCGAAGGACTGTCAGCTGATGTAGAACAAGTGATTCGCGATGCCCTCGCAGAATATGAAAAGCTAGGCGCAACTATCAAAGAAATAGATTTACCCAACAATCATCTATCAGTGTCCGCCTATTACGTTGTAGCACCAGCCGAGGCTTCCGCAAACCTTTCACGGTACGATGGAGTTCGCTACGGCTATCGCTGCAAGAGTCCGATTGACCTTGAAGACATGTATAAGCGTACTCGAAGCGAAGGTTTTGGTGACGAAGTAAAACGTAGAATCATGGTGGGCACCTACGCTCTTTCAGCTGGATTTTATGATGCCTACTATCGAAAGGCGCAAAAAATTCGTCGCCTGATTAAAAACGACTTTAACGACGCATTCAAAGAAGTTGATGTAATTGTTGGACCCACTTCACCGCATACCGCATTCGAACTGGGAGCGAAAACTGACCCTGTCGCCATGTACCTCGAGGATATCTATACCATTGCAGTAAACCTTGCTGGTTTACCAGGAGCTTCCATACCAGCTGGCCTGGCCAAGGGTCTACCGGTTGGCATGCATCTAGTCGCACCGGACTTTGCAGAATCAAAACTTTTGAATATTGCCCATCAGTTCCAATCAAATACCGACTGGCACAAACGAAAGCCCCCAATTTGCGATGGAGAGGGCTAGATAATGGAATGGGAAACAGTCATCGGTTTGGAAGTACACGTCTCACTGTCAACAAAATCAAAATTGTTTTCTGGTAGCGACACAAAATTTGGCAGTGAGCCAAATACCCAAGCAAATATATTCGACCTCGCCCTACCAGGCACCTTGCCCGTGTTCAATGAAGAAGCGCTACGAATGGCTGTGCGGTTTGGCTTAGCCATTGGCGCCGAAATCGGCAAACGTTCTGTATTTGATCGAAAGAATTATTTTTACCCTGACCTGCCGAAAGGCTATCAAATTACCCAACTTGACTTCCCTACTGTCGGCAAAGGTTCGCTTAACGTCACCTTGGATGATGGTCGTGAAAAAAAAATCGGTGTGACGCGGGCACATATCGAAGAAAATGCTGGTAAATCTTTACATGAAGAATTTAGTGGAATGTCAGGCATCGACCTTAATCGAGCAGGCGTCCCCCTCTTAGAAATTGTGTCAGAACCTGAAATAACCAGCGCCGACGAAGCAGTAGCCTATTTGAAAAAGCTCCACACAATTATTCGCTATCTCGATATCTCTGATGCAATCATGGCTCTTGGCTCAATGCGCTGTGATGTAAATATCTCAATTCGACCAATAGGTGAAACAGAGCTAGGGACCAGAACTGAAATTAAGAATATCAATTCATTTCGCTTCGTTGAAAAAGCGATTCATACTGAGGTGCTAAGACAACAAGAAATTCTCGAAGACGGAGGACGTATAATTCAGGAAACCAGACGCTATGATTCTGAGCGTGATGAAACTAGCTCAATGCGTAGCAAGGAAGTTGCAAATGACTATCGTTATTTCCCGGAACCTGACTTATTACCGATAGAAATTGACGATGACTATATAGAAGCAATACGTTCTGAGCTCCCAGAATTACCGGATGAAAAAAAAACACGCTTTTGTACTGAGTACAAACTTAGTGATTATGATGCTAGCGTATTAGTTAGTACTCGCGAAATGGCGGAGTACTTCGAAACTGTAGCGCAAGAAGGTGGTGATGCGAAGATCGCTTCTAATTGGGTAACTGGGGATTTGCAGGCACTCCTCAATAAGAGCAATCTAGAAATTTCCGAATCGCCAATCGAAGCAGGTCGCTTGGCCTCGCTAATAGCTCGAATAAAAGACAACACTATTTCTGGTAAGATCGCCAAAACAGTATTTGAAACTATGATTGATAATCCTGCCACGGTGGATGAGATTATTGAAGAAAAAGGCCTCAAACAAGTCACGGACTCTGGTGAAATTAAAAAACTTGTGGAAGAGGTTATCGCCAACAACCCTGACCAGGTGCAGCAATTCAAAGATGGCAAAGAACAAGTAATCGGATATCTTGTGGGACAAGCCATGCAGTTATCTAAAGGCAAGGCCAATCCTGGACAGGTAAATACCTTGTTGCGGGATAAAATGAAATAGTGATTCCCTATTTCATAGGCTCACTGCCCTATTTATTGCCCTATTAAGAAGTATCAGGTAACGACAGGAAAGAATGATGCCGGAAGAAAAAAAAAGAGGCGCTGAGCGCACTCAAAAAGCTACTCGGGATGAAGACTGGTCAGATGAACGCCTCTCGACATTCTTGGAACTAGCCCCGCCGGAAGGAATGCCGGCTGATTATAATATTTTGCTCAAAGCCTATCGCGGAATGACAGCGGAATTGTTTTCACGATTCGTGCCTTTGTTTGTTGAAGCAGGAAGAAACATCAATACTTCTCTCCAAGACGGATCAACTTTCTTAGATCTAGTGTCAGAACATCGTAAATCTGCTGAGTATGCGAACATATTGGCTGCAGTTGGCGGGACTAAAAAGTAACTTTCAACCCCACAACACTATATTCAGGGGCAATGATTTCATGAGCATTTTTGCTATCTGTTGCTTCCCGCTTCTTGTTTACTGCCTTCTGTTTTCTAAGGTCAGTCTTTTGAGTTTAAAGTCGAATGTTTAACAATAGCTCTCCGATTTCTATAGCCGATTCTTGTGGGCGGACTACCTTAATGTTTCTCCCAAAATTAGCAGATTTTTCTGCCGCTACATCAAAACGCCCTGAAGGGTTTAACAGTAAATTAAACAATACCAGAGATTCGTGTTTAATATAGCTCAGTGCCTGACCATAGGTTCCCTGAAAAGCGAAATGAAAAGCGCCGTACGTATGCCAACCTCCAAAAATATTGAGCATTGGAGCACAGCATAAGAACTATATGCGATTAGTCTAAAAGGGAATCAGATGGTTTGATAATGATCTAGAGTTGGGATGTAAAATTAGGATCCAAAATCAAGATTTAAATCTAGAATGAGTGGGCCGCCGATTATTTCTCGGCTTGCTGGAATTACGACTATCAGGCCGTGGTTTAAATTTTGACTCTCGGGAAAAGGCGGGCGCACGCTCCAATGCCGAGTCATCAGGATGAATGCAATTCAATTTATTGCCTAGCTTTTCTTCAATAGCCGGGAGCAAGAAAGAATCTTCTTCACAGGCAAAGCTAATCGAAGTTCCTATCGCACCAGCACGGCCGGTTCGGCCAATACGATGAACATAGTCGCCTGCTTCTTCTGGCAAAGTGTAGTTCACCACATGACTCACATCATCGATATGCAGTCCACGACCTGCTACATCTGTTGCAACGAGGACTTTTATATTGCCTGTTTTAAATGCATCCAATGTCTTGATTCGTTTATTTTGCGGAATCTCTCCAGATAGCACTCCGCAATTAACGCCATTGCGGTAGAGATTATCCGCAAGCTTGCGGACCTGGTCCCGGCGATTGCTAAAAACCATGACTTTTTCCGCCTTCTCATCGGAAATTAAATTATAGAGCAAATTGTATTTGTCAGCCGTGGTTACAAGATAAACGATTTGATCCACAGCATCGGCTGCAACCTTCTTGGGTTCGATTTCTACCATGATGGGATCAACGGCCCAGCGCTCAGCCATTTCTAGAATCACAGGCGTAAAGGTGGCGCTAAATAGCAATGTTTGGCGGCAATCTTTTTTCGGAGTTCGTGAAACAACTTGCCGAACTTGTGGAATAAACCCCATATCTAACATACGATCAGCTTCATCCAAAACTAACAACTCGACCATACCCAAATAAAGGTTATCGTTTTGGACAAAATCTATAAGGCGGCCAGGCGTAGCCACAACAAGATCTACCGGCCCTTGAGCCAAAGCTTTGTTTTGCTTTTGATAATCTTCGCCACCAACAAGCGTTACCGTATGCAAACCAGAAAACTCTGTTAGCTGACTGGCATCACTAGCAATTTGAATAGCCAGTTCTCGAGTTGGCGCTACGATCAGCGCGCGCGGCTCCGCGAGAAATCTTTCTTCTTCTATAGGGTTTGATAACAAATCATTAATAATGGTAATCAAGAAGGCTGCAGTTTTCCCAGTACCAGTTTGAGCCCGGCCTGTTACATCATGGCCAGCTAGGGTATGAACTAGGGATTCCGCTTGAATCGGCGTACAAAATTCAAAACCCATTTTGGCAATGGCATCGCGTAATGGCTTATGTAACTCAAAGCGATCAAATGATACCTGTTGCGAATCTACTTCTGGTTCCATCTCTTAATTCTCTGACAAGTGAGCTTGTCTGATTACTACCTGGAACTCGGGAATCAGTACGGGGTGGGCATAATAGCCGTATGACCCTAACACTGCAATGAAAGGCTTTAGGGGTTGTATTTTACTTAGAGAAAGAACAAACGGGACAATTCTCGTCCCGCGGTAATTTCATTTCACGCCACTGCATGGTTTTTCCATCTAATAACAGCAATCGGCCAGTTAGAGGTTTGCCAATTCCAGTGATCACTTTGATGGTCTCCAGAGCCTGAACTGAGCCTATAATTCCAACGATTGGTGCCAAAACTCCGTTTGCGGAACAACTCGCCGATGCATCATCTCCCTCTGTATAGAGACATCGATAACAAGGACTTTGGGCATCACGAGGATCAAACACTGTTACCTGTCCCTCCATTCGAATTGCGGCTCCGGAAACCAAAGGCGTTTTAGTTTTTGAGCAAGCTCGATTGATGGCAAAGCGCGTAGTGAAATTATCGCTAGCATCCACCACTACGTCGACCGTAGACATCTGATTATCAAGGTCTTTCTCTTCGAGTCGTTGATTCATTGCTGTAATACGTACCTTCGGATTAAGACCTTTCAACGTTTCGGCCACAGATTCTACTTTTGATGAGCCAATGTCCGCCTGGCTGTGGGCGATTTGCCTTTGCAGATTGGTAATTTCTACAGTGTCATCATCGGCGAGAATCAGATGCCCTACCCCCGCTGCTGCCAAATACATCCCCACAGGACAACCAAGACCTCCCATCCCAACGATCAGCACGTTAGCGTCGACGAGCTTCTGCTGGCCAGCAATATCCATGTCCGGCAGCATTATTTGACGACTGTATCTTAGGAGTTGTTCATCAATCATTTAGAATAAATTCTTAGCTATGTTTTAAATTTAAATAAATCGGAGATCAAACAAACCATTTTCCAATAGTCATTCTATCTATTCCAGCATAGTCCTGGCGACACTCGATATCTTTATAACCCAACCTTTTTAAAATTATTTCCACTTCCTGCTTCTGATCATAACCATGCTCTAGAAGGAGCCAGGAATCATCTTTTAGAAACTCTCGGCTACTTTGGGCAATTCGTCTGATATCTGCCTTACCGCTCTCATCAGAAATCAGAGCAAGCTCGGGCTCGAATGGCAGATCTCCTTCTCGCAAATGTGGGTCACCTTTAGCCACATAGGGTGGATTGGCCACAATCAGATCAAATTTGTCTTGAGTAAAGCCATCACACCATGATGCATGGATGTAATCAATATTTGTCAGGTTTAGTTCTTCCGCATTCATCCGAGCGACCTTAAGCGCGTCTTCACTAACATCAACCGCAGAAAGCTGCCAAAAATGATTGGTGCTCGCCAAAGCTAAAGCAATAGCCCCGGAGCCAGTGCCAAGATCGGCGATATGAACACAATCGGAGCTACAACAACTAAGAAGATCGATGGCCCACTCGACCAGTTGCTCTGTTTCTGGGCGGGGAATTAGGACGCTCTCATTCACTGTTAAATCAAAATCCCAAAAAGCCTGCCGCCCAAGAATATAAGCCACTGGTTCTCCGCCTCGACGTCTTTCTAAATAAGAATGATAAGTATTTAATTGGTGTCTACTGACTTCGTCATTAGGCCAGGTATAGATATACTCACGGCTGCAGTTAAGAGCTGCAGCAAGAAACAATTCAGCATCGAGGCGCGAGCTATCGCTATACCCTGCTAATTGTTTTGACTCGCTTAATGCTTCACTTATTGATAAAGACATAGCTGCTAAATTCAGCCTTCCGCTGCCAATCCTGCCAAGAGATCAGCTTGATATTCATTGATTAGGGGCTGTACAACAGAACCCAGCTCACCTGCCATTATCTCCGGCAGATTGTAAAGAGTCAGTTTAATTCGATGATCCGTTACCCGACCTTGAGGGTAATTATAGGTTCGAATTTTCTCGGAACGATCTCCGCTACCGACTAATTTTCTGCGGGCATCCGATTCTTCCTGCTGTTGGGCAGATTGCGCTTGATCTAATAATTTTGCCTGCAACAGAGACATAGCCCGAGCTTTGTTCTTGTGCTGAGATCTTTCATCCTGACACTCCACCACTATGCCTGAGGGAAGGTGAGTAAGGCGTATAGCGGAATCTGTTTTGTTTACATGTTGACCGCCAGCACCGCTCGCTCGAAAAGTATCAACTCGCAGATCACCTTTATTGATTTCTATTTCATCAACTTCTTCCAATTCAGGCATGATCGCCACAGTACAAGCCGAAGTGTGGATTCGTCCCTGAGTTTCAGTGTCGGGAACTCGTTGCACGCGATGGGCCCCAGATTCGAATTTCAGCTTTTCATAGACATTCTTACCTTCAATTCGAACGATAATTTCTTTATAGCCGCCATGTTCGCCCTGTCGCTCGGTAATCAGCTCTAAGCCCCATTTTTGCAATTCGGCGTAGCGAGAGTACATACGATAAAGGTCGCCCGAGAAAATCGCTGCCTCATCACCACCGGTACCTGCACGAATTTCTAGAAAAACGTTACAACTATCTTTTGAATCTTTAGGTAGGAGCAATTTTTGTAGGCCTAGCTCTAGGCTATCTAACTCTTCATTAGTAGTACTAATTTCATCCTCTGCCATTGCGCGAATTTCAGGATCAGCATCCTTTTGCATTTCCTTTGCTTCATTGAGATCGTTACTCACAGTCTTGAACCGATTAAAACTCTGCACCAATTCCTCAATCTCAGCATATTCTTTCGATAGTTCTCGAAATTTATTTTGATCGGAAATTATTTCAGCATCACTCAAGAGAGCTTCTAATTCCCCAAAGCGATCTCGTAGGCTTTCTAGTTTTGTTCGAATTGAATCTTTCATAAACCTTTAGTCATTTCTCTACTGCTTTCTGGAATCAAACGAAGCTGATCATTATGAGTCGCTTTTTGGGTTATCGTTTTTTGAATTTTCTTCTTGTAAATCAAATAATTCCTGAGTTAGTTCGAGTAAATCATTCCTTCCCTCGGCACTGGCTTTTTTCATTTGCACACTGGGTGTATGAGTTAATTTGTTGGTAATCCCACGCGCTAAGCTATTTAATATTTCTTCTGGTGACTCGTCGTTCTCTAGAGCTTTGATAGCTTTTTCCAGTTCCAGATCTCTAATTGTTTCAGCCTTTGCTCGAAACGCCCGCAAGGTTGCAACAGCGTTCAGCGACCGTAATTGTTTAAGATATTCCTCAATTCCACGCTCTATAATCGAATGCGCTTCGGCCGCCGCTTCAGCTCGGCTCTTAACCCCGTCTTCGATTACGTCACTGATGTCATCAATGCTATATAAGTAGGCATCTGCAATCTCACCAACCTCTTCTTCAATATCTCTGGGCACTGCCAAATCCACTAAGAGCATGGGCTTATGTTTCCGCTGCTTCAATGCCTTCTCAACTGATCCTTTTCCTAAAAGAGGTAATTGGCTGTTGGTTGAACTTACTACTATATCCGTCGCAATTAGTTTTTCGGGGATATCAGATAGCAGCACCCCATGACCATTAATACGTGATGCAATATCCAAGGCGTTATCAAGAGTTCTATTCGCCACGATGATTTCCTGCACACCTTTTTCTACTAAATGCTTAGCAACTAATTCGATAGTTCTGCCAGCGCCAATCAACAAGACTTGCAGACTATTAAGTTTTGAAAAAATTCGTTCAGCCAAAGCAACTGCGGCGTAGGCAACTGATACAGGGTTTTCGCCAATTGCTGTGTCTGTGCGAACTTCTTTGGCAATAGTAAAAGCATGCTGAAAAGCTTTACCAAGACTTCCACCTACAACTTCCAAATCTTTCGAAACCGCGTAAGCAGATTTTATTTGACCGAAAATCTGAGGCTCTCCCAACACCATGGAATCCAACCCACAAGAAACTTTCATGAGATGTCGCACTACATCTTCATTGCCGAAAAAATAACTATTGTGAGCCAACTCTTCAACATCCAATTTATGGTAATCTGCCAGCCAGCTAACAATAATTTGTTGCCTATCTACTAACTCACGATTATCGATGGCAGCATCATCACCAGCCTGAAACGCCAAATAAATCTCTGTTCGATTACAAGTAGACACCAACACAACTTCATGAACATCTGCTATACCTCCTAGTTGACGTAAAGCGTCGGCGACCACGTCCGGAGGGAAGGCAACCTTTTCCCTCAGTGCTATACCTGCTGTGGTGTGATTGATTCCGATTAATACCAATGCCATTGAGAATCCAGTGCTACGATCCGTTATAGTTATTTGGCTGGGGATGGCGCCAGCTCGAGGCTGCCCTGTGCATAAAAAGCAGGCTATGTTACTAAATATCAGGCTATGTTCCCATTAAGGACTGATTTTACTGTAGTTTTGACTCATGAATATCCCTATTGTGATAATTTCACAGCAGTTTATCAGCAATTCAGTACAGCAAAAGCAGGCTAAGTCCGGTCCTCTAGCCCTAATAAACTCAACTTCAGTAAGTTCATAAGAAGTTCATGGCCATATGCCGCTTAATCAACAAACTGCTACAATAAACACTATGTATGAGAAGAGATTAATAAACTTCTGTTTCCTGCTATTAATATCAGCAATTCTGAGTGCGTGCGCTACTTACACCCAGTCGCCGGAAAATTCCGCTATTGCTGGCGGCGGATCCACTGAGAATACGCAATCCACGAGTGTCGAACCGGTTATCGAAGCTAAGGAAATTGAATACGGCAACTTCACTGAAGAGCAACTATATACAGCAATAATAAGCGAGTTGGGCGCACGGCGTGGCGAGCTCAGCGAAGCGGGTGAAAGCTATTTTGATTTGGCGCGGCAAACCCGTGATTTAGGAATTATTCAACGGGCAGTCCAATTTGCATCAGCAAATAATGACGTCAATGCAATGCTCCAGTTAGGTCTGCTCTGGATCGAAATCGAACCAAGCAACCCACAACCGCATCTAATGGTCGGATTTCAATTTTTAGAGCGAGGTTCTTTAGACCAAGCAATATCCCATATGGGTGAAGTTATAGAGTTGGGAGGAGATATAGATTTCTCCGTAATTGCTGCACAAACTGGAAGCATGAACACACAGGATCGTGGCTTCTTAATTCAAAGTTTGCGTGAACTTAATGAAGATTTTCCCGATCAACCAAGTATTCGAATTGCTCTCGCCCAGATGCTTGCACAAAGTACTTTGTATGCAGAATCTTTGGTAGAGGTTCGCGCATTAATTGATCTCACAGATACCAATCCATCCTTGATTCTCTTACAGGCACAAATTCTTCAAGCTATGGATAGGGGCGAAGAAGCCTTAAATACACTAAGTGAAGGCGTGGACAGATTTGTGGACGCTCGCGAGCTGCGAATGAACTATGCTCGCTATCTCATTCAAAATGATGAATTCAAAAACGCTGCTGACCAATTTCGTCAGTTAATGGAAGAAGACCCTCAGGATTGGGAAACTCTTTATTCAATTGCTCTCTTAGAATTGGAGATAGAAAACTTCGACAACGCTATCGAGATTTTTACTCGATTGATAGCGGTTGACCAACAGGCTGATGAGAGTCAGTTTTACCTTGCCTATGTGCACGAACAGCAAGGCAATCTAGCAAAGTCTGTAGAACACTATCGTCAAGTGCGACCTGGTACTAATAACTTCCTGGCGTCACAACAGCAGGCAACCCGTATTTCGATTCAAATGGGTGAGCTCGAAGATGCTCATGATTGGATTAGCAGAATTTCAAGGGGACAACCTCGGCTGGAAATTCTATTAACCACAGTCGAATCTAGCCTGCTTATTCAAGCAGAATATGGTGATGATGCCCTGACATTGCTTGATAATTCGCTTAATAAGTTTCCCAATGAAACAGACCTCTTGTTTGCTCGCGTGCTTTACTACGACTCAATTACCGACCAAGCAGGGTCAGAAAAGGACCTTCAACAAATCATTACCATGAAGCCAGATGACTCGCGCGCCCTCAATCATCTGGGTTATATGTTGGCAGCTCAAACTACCCGCTATGAAGAAGCTTTAGAATTGCTCGAGCGAGCCATCGCTGTTTCTCCAAATGATCCTGCGATAATTGATAGTTTGGCTTGGGCTCAGTACAAGCTAGGTCATTACGAGGATGCTCTACAAAATCTGCGCCGCGCTTTCGCGGCCTTCCCCGATCCAGAGGTGGCTTCGCACCTCGGTGAAGTACTCTGGGCCCTGGACCGTCAAGATGAAGCCATGCAAGTGTGGAACGGAGCCTTACAAGGGAGCCCTGATAGTGAACTCGTTCTCGAAGCTATGGAGCGACTTCAATCCGCACGATGAAGGTCATGACCCGATGCTTACTCCCGCGCCACTACCAAATTGAAAGTAGCTGGCTCCGAGCAATTTCTTCATTTATCTTCTTTTTACTATTGTTCACGGGCTGTGCTACTGCTCCCCCTGCCTCCAAGAACAGCAACTGGGCCCGACAGCAAGATCAGTTACATAACCTAGATTCTTGGCAATTTCGTGGTAGGGTTGATGTCCGCTATAACAATGAATCACACACTCCCCGCATAAAGTGGATGCAGCAAAATGTTAAATACAATATCCGCCTCTGGGGAACCTTCAATGCAGGCAACACTGAAATTGTCGGACGACCAGGTTTCGTCACAATGGAATCTGGCAGTGATATTCTCACTGCCAATAGTCCAGAAGAGTTAATACTGCAACAACTTGGCTATGAATTGCCGGTTTCCTATCTTGAATTCTGGATCAAAGGCCTTCCCGCACTGCAATCTGAAGCCGATTTGAGTTTTAATGAGCTGAACCAGCTCACAGTAATTAAACAATTTGGCTGGACCATAAATTACACTGACCCGCGGCAATACGGTAGCTATACCTTGCCACGGCGTATTGAACTAACCAGACCAGAAAATGACATTCGCCTTAGATTTTTTGGTTTGAATTGGACCCTGGACGACTCTTAATCCTAATGTCTGCTAACTCTTCTTCATTCACAACCCCGTTTTCCTTATTAGCTCCGGCCAAATTGAATTTGTTCCTACACATTACTGGACGACGTGACGACGGCTATCATCAACTGCAAACTCTCTTTCAATTGCTTGACTTTGGTGACCGATTAACTTTCGAGCCCACTCAGTCAGGGGTGATATCACTTCACTGTGACTACTCCTTGATCGATACGGAGAATTCTAACTCTATTTCTTCATCCGGCCCTATATCCTCTATCAGTATGCCGATGGATAACAATTTGATTATGCAGGCGGCCAGGCGACTTCAGCGGCTATCCGGCCCCAATGCTGAGGGCGTGAAAATTACTGTTAAAAAGAAGCTTCCCTGCGGTGCTGGCTTAGGAGGAGGTAGTTCTGACGCCGCCGCAACTCTGATTGCCCTAAAGAGAATCTGGAAACTAGATCTGAGTGAAAAACGCCTTTGCGAAATCGGTCTGGAGCTTGGTGCCGATTTGCCTGTTTTTATCCAAGGAAAATCGGCTTGGGCTGAAGGGATTGGAGAACAGCTTCAACCCGTGGATATAGAGGAGTCTTGGTATCTGGTGATAACGCCGAATTGCTCAGTATCCACTGCCGAAATTTTTTGCCACGAACATTTGACACGGAACTCCCCAGCCATCAAAATGGCCGACTTTCTGGCAGGCAGGTCCCGAAATGACTGTGAATCTGTCACTCGAGAGCTCTATCCACAGGTGCGTGAAGCCCTAAAGTGGCTAAGCCAATTTGGCGAAGCAAAAATGACTGGAACCGGTTCCAGTATCTTTGCTCTCTATGTTGATGAAGAATCAGCACGGCAAAGCCTGAAGAAACTGCCAGAACAATTCAGCGGATTCGTTGCCAAAGGAATAAATTCACTGGAACACAGATTTAACGAAGCTTAGAATACGCCTGCTTTTCAGATCCTCGAACAAAAGACTGAATAAGCAAAGCTAATCGCAAAAAGAGGAAGTTCGAAAAAAATTGGGGTGTCGCCAAGTGGTAAGGCACAAGGTTTTGATCCTTGCATGCGTTGGTTCGAATCCAGCCACCCCAGCCAAATTTCAAATTTAAACTATTTGTCAGAAGTGCTGATTATATTCTGACCCGCACTGACAGTAACTAATAGGTACTAAGCGTGGCTAACAATTTAATGGTCTTTACCGGCAATGCGAATCCCGCATTAGCGGATAGCATTGCTAAAAATATTGGTGTACCTCTTGGTTACGCCAGCATTAGTAAATTTAGCGACGGCGAAATTTCAGTTGAACTGAATGAAAATGTCCGAGGCAAGGACGTCTTCATCATTCAACCAACCTGCTCACCAACAAATGACAGCATTATGGAATTGTTGTTAATGGCAGATGCTTTACATCGTGCCTCGGCAAATCGCATCACTGCGGTAATTCCCTACTTCGGCTATGCCAGACAAGACCGAAGAGTTAGGTCTGCCCGAGTAGCAATTAGCTCAAAAGTAGTGGCTGATATGATCAGTGCCGTTGGTGTTAATCGAGCTTTAACAGTCGATCTACATGCAGAGCAGATTCAAGGTTTTTTTAGTATACCGGTGGATAACGTCTACGGATCCCCCGTACTGACTGACGACATAGAACGGCAGAAATATGAAAACATCATTGTGGTATCACCAGATATCGGTGGAGTGGTAAGAGCAAGAGCTGTGGCGAAACAGCTTAATTGCGAATTAGCTATCATCGATAAGCGGAGACCTTCAGCGAATGTTGCTCAAGTAATGCATATCATTGGTGATGTAGAAAATCGCAGCTGTCTAATCGTAGATGACATGGTCGACACTGCAGGCACATTGTGTAAAGCAGCTGACGCATTAAAAGAACACGGTGCCGATAAAGTAATGGCCTATTGTACTCATCCGGTATTGTCAGGACCCGCAATAGAGAATATTGAATCGTCCAGTCTAGACTCACTTGTAGTGACAGACACGATTCCATTAAGTGAAGCCGCATTAAATTGTGGACGAATTCGACAATTATCAATGGCTAAGCTACTGGCTGAATCAATTCGCCGAGTAAGCAACGAAGAATCCATTAGTGCGATGTTTGATAACACTTAAATTATTTTTCAATTTAAGCTTTTAGTAAACAACTCACGGATAACTAGAGGAACAGAATCAAATCTGTAACCTCATTTTATAAACCCTGTAATTAGCTGGTCGCAGGCAAATTACAGTCTAATTGGAGAAGACTTATGTCTACTGCTGAATTTGAGCTAAATTGCTCAGTTCGAACGGATCTAGGGAAAGGTGCGAGCCGCCGCCTACGACGCTTGAACAACGACATACCCGCCGTACTTTACGGTGCTGGTAAAGACCCAGTTTCATTAACTATTGCACATAAAGATATAATCAAGGCAACTGAAAACGAAGCATTCTTTTCACACATTATTACTCTCAATGTCGATAGCAAGAAAGAGCAGGCAGTTATTAAGGCGTTGCAGCGTCACCCTGCCAAGTCCTTAATTATGCATGCAGATTTCCTGAGAGTAAGTGCGAAACAGGCCATTGTAGTCAAAGTTCCAATTCACTTTCTTAACGAAGACAAGTGTGTGGGCGTGAAGATAGGTGGTGGTAACATTCTTAAGACTTTGAATGAAATCGAAGTATCTTGTCTACCAGCAGATCTCCCCGAATTCGTTGAAGTCGATATGATCGAAGTTGATATTGGCGAATTTATTCACCTTTCTGACATTTTTCTTCCTGAGGGTGTAACCAGTGTTGCACTTAGTCATGGCGATGAGAGCGACCTCTCCGTAGCAACAGTGGCAGCGAAGCAAGCTGAAATTGAGGAAGAAATAATCGACGCAGAAGATGACGCAGCTGACGATTCCGCTGAAGATGCCACTGATGAATCAGGTGAAGAGAGCGACAACAATTCTTAAACCTACTCAGATAGCCAGGTAACTACTCACATCGGGTAAAAATCATGCCAGGCAATTCCTTGAAACTCATAGTGGGTCTGGGTAATCCAGGCCCACAACATGATTCCAATCGTCACAACGCGGGCGTAATTTTCCTCCACCATCTCTGCAAGAGCTATGGTGGATCTTTACGTGGTGAGAGCAAATTTTTCGGCGAGTACGGTAGCATTAATATTGCCGGGCAAGATATAAAAATGCTTTTCCCCACCACTTTTATGAACAACAGTGGTAAAGCAGTTGCTGCGATTTGTAATTTCTTTAAGATCGAGCCAAAAAATATGCTGGTCGCCTATGATGAGATCGATTTTGAAGTGGGCGTGACCCGCTTCAAGGAAGATGGGGGTCATGGTGGACATAACGGCATACGAGATATCATCAGTGCTATTGGCGGTAAGCGCGATTTTTATCGATTAAGAATTGGTGTCGGACATCCCGGCCACAAATCTATGGTCGCGAATTATGTCTTAAACAATCCGTCGCGATCTGAAGCAGACCTTATTATGGCTGATGTCGAAGACGCGATTCGTGTAATGCCGCTCGCGGCAGTGGGTGAATGGGAAGAAGCCATGCGTCTATTACATACAGAATAGTAGACGCAGAATAGGTTTTTAACCACCGCATAGATTAAAACCTCCTCAACAACAACCAGATTAAGAAAAGAGAACAAGAGTTATGGCTTTACAGTGCGGTATCGTTGGGCTTCCAAATGTGGGCAAGTCCACTCTTTTTAATGCGCTAACCAAAGCCGGTATCGCTGCGGAAAATTTTCCCTTTTGCACAATTGAACCTAATTCAGGGGTTGTATTTATTCCGGATGAACGTCTGGATAAACTCGCAGCAATCGTTGGCCCCGAAAAGATAATCCCAGCCACAGTAGAATTTACCGATATCGCAGGCCTCGTGGCCGGCGCTTCCAAAGGTGAAGGTTTAGGCAATCGATTTCTTGCCAACATCCGTGAAACTGATTCTCTTGCCCATGTGGTTCGCTGCTTTGAAGACAGCAATGTCATCCACGTTTCAGATCAAATAAACCCAACAGCTGATATAGAAACTATTAACACCGAATTAGCCCTGGCAGATCTTGAAAGTGTAGATAAGTTTCTCGATAAGGTTTCTCGAGTCGCAAAGAGCGGAGACAAGGATGCTCAACGACAAGCCGCACTGTTAGAGAAAGTAAAGGCTCATCTTGATGAAGCAAAGCCTGTTCGCTCAATGGAACTTACAAAAGAAGATCGTGTAGACCTGTATAGCTTGCATCTACTCACTACGAAACCGGTAATGTATATAGCGAACGTCGATGAAGAAGGATTTGAAAACAATCCTCATCTCGATGCAGTAAGAGCTATAGCGGAATCAGAGAATGCAGAAGTCGTAGCAATCTGTAATAAATTGGAAGCTGAAATCGCTGAACTCGAAGACGCAGAAAAAATGGAGTTTCTCCAAGACCTTGGTATGGAAGAACCCGGCCTTGATCGTGTAATTCGAGCAGGCTACCAACTACTGGGATTACAAACCTATTTCACCGCCGGCGTTAAAGAAGTTCGAGCCTGGACTGTGAAAATAGGTGCCACCGCTCCTGAGGCTGCAGCTGTCATCCACACTGATTTCGAAAAAGGCTTCATCCGTGCAGAAATTGTCGCTTATGGCGATTTCATCGATAACGGTGGTGAAAACGGCGCGAAAGAAGCCGGCAAATGGCGGCTGGAAGGCAAGGAGTACATGGTCTGCGACGGCGATGTCATCCATTTTCGGTTCAACGTCTAATCTTGACATTTAGCGCCGAAATCGCCAAAATTCGCGACCTTTCTCAACTCCTGTTGATAAAGTAAGGCAGGAACTGAAATAAGATTTTTGGCTATGTAGCTCAGCTGGTTAGAGCACAGCATTCATAATGCTGGGGTCGGTAGTTCAAGTCTACCCATAGCTACCAAACATCACTTCAGCAAACTCTAGCAAATTCCGCAGAAGTCCCCAAAATTTGGGGACTTCTGCTTCTTTATGCAAGAATAATTATCCAAAGAATATATGGTCGCATCAGCATCTTTAATTTATTAAGCAAGTACTCTCTCGAGCTTCATCTTCGTGATTTCCCAACCTAAAGGAGAATCTGCTCGTCGATTGCAGCCATGGTCTGTAACGCCCTAGCCTCAAGCTCCTGATCGCTAGCACTGCTCACAGGATGATCGATAACCGAGAAGGCATAGCCAGGCATACCTAACGCCTTCGCCATAAGTTCGGCGGCGCTAACGAAGTTACTAGTCATCACGCCAACCGCGGGAGTACCTACCCGCTCGCTGCTAATCGCGTCATGCAAACTGCACGACGAGCAGCTTCCTCAGTCACCTAGGCCGCTTATGGCCAGGTCCCAGCTCCTAGCCTCTTCGATAATCTCACCCTCAGCGGGTGCGCTGTAATTAGACTTAATTCGCAGGACAACCTCCGCTACTTGGTAGCGCTCCCGAAGAAGCCTCTCAATATGGGAGAAAAATCCATCAGTTCCTTCTTTGCCGTTAGAGATTAATCCTACAGTCTTTCCCTTCAGACCTGTAAGCCGTGGTGCTGGATTCAGAGTAGCTACCACTGATTCACTGGTAGGATTCAATACGCGAATCATCATATCTTTATTTCCTTTTGGAACGACCACATGGGCCACATTATTATATTTAATTTGGAATTGACGGCTCACAATCTATACAGGCGCCAATAGCCACCGTGACCGCCTGACTCTTGGCGCCCAACCAGGGAGGAATTACCGCGCCGAACCCACCTGCGGGTCCCCCGGCTGCAACCAGCAAGAGATGTTCCGGACTGGACAGCGCGCAATATTCGGTATCGCCCTTATCGCGTACTACCGAACCTTTACCCACAGTTGACCATTCCGAGCGCTTAATGCGAGCTTTCTCAAACAAGTAATTGGCTATCTCTTTTCTTTTCCAGCCAGCCACGCGCATATGCTCACGATGCTGCGGAGGCATGATCACCACATAGTTACCCGACCAGATAGAGTAATTGCGCAGATTGGCGCGCATCTCTGCAGCATAGGTATCCAGTATTTCGTCGGGCTTACGGGTCCACTCGTTCATGATCTGACGAGGAGCACCTGCGGCAAACACTGTGACTGCCGATGCCTCCTTAGGTATGTCACGCGACTCGGCCAGAGAA